>Ga0157380_10000430_pt1 | contig 25526 bp, 9 predicted proteins | sample S35metaG_FD_119757 | JGI IMG/M metagenome (GOLD analysis project Ga0157380, IMG submission 119757) | Switchgrass rhizosphere microbial communities from Kellogg Biological Station, Michigan, USA - S3-5 metaG | ecosystem: Host-associated > Plants > Roots > Rhizosphere > Soil | place: USA: Michigan...
AGTTCCCAATGTTTACTATGATGTCTTTACATGCCATTATACTTTCTTATAGTTACCTCTTAATCTTACAATAAGCCTGTTTGATCCATCAGACAGATAGCTTCCTGCAACTGTGATATTACCATTGGTTGCATAGGTTCCATTACCTACCTGTAAAGCTCCACCCACTATTACCTCAAGACCTACATTCACCGTACTTGCAGGCAGACATGCTGCACTGATATTACCCATGATACCACCAGGCATTGCTGCTGTAGTTCCAATAGGAATGCTCTGTGCTATCTCGAAGGTAGCTTCAAGGAATGTATCATTAGGAGCATCATCAACAGCATCTGCAAATATCGCATTGATCAATATCCAGTCTGCTGCTGTTACTGCACACCCGCCACCTACTTCACCACCACCGCCGCCATCACCACCACCTACGCCTCCTGGATCTGTAACACTGCAGTCCTGAGCATAAGCAGTGAACTCCGGATCAGCGCATGCTATCACTCTGCCCGGAGGCTCAGCCCCCGATACAAACGAGAATGCAGGTGAATCAAGTCCTGTACCTGCAGCTTCATCACAGATAGCTTTCACATATCCTGAATAAGTAGAGCTGCCAACAAGATCCGTTATATCAATTGAATTAGTAGTTACCGTATAGGTCTTCAGTGTACCTGTCATCTGTGCAATAAGATTGACGACATAGGTAGTGATACCAGCAAGTGCAGGCCATGCAAGATGTACTCCATTAGGTATAGCTGAACTCGTAGGCATTGCAGGAGTAGGACAAGCAAAGCCGCTTTCCACCCATCCACTGACAGAAGCCGGACAGTTAGACCGTAGCCTGACCTTGTACTTACCCGGAGCCACCGGCGTAATGGTATAAGGCAACGCATGAGGACCTACATTGACCCATGCTGTAGCTCCACTCAACATATATTCCACTTCATAAGTAGGAGGAGTATCTGGTGAAGCCGTAGCGTTCACAAGGATCTGTGTATCTCCTGTCTGAAGCACTGCAGTCACATTGCTTGGAGGTCTGCATAGTGCTGTAGTTGTTATCGTAGTGATCGGAGTAGGGATACATACAGCAGGTAATACCGATGTGACCCTATCGTATATATAAACTTTATAAGCTGTATTAGCAGCAAGATTAGCAAGATGGATCTCCTGGAACGTAAAGAAGTCTCCACTGGCCATAGAGAGCGAATCGCTTACCCTTATCAGTTCGAAGTGGAAGTAACCTGATGTACGTCCATCTGCAAAGTGCCAGGCTGTAATATCAAGTGTTGTCTGACCGATAGCCATAGTATCAATGATCGCATTGGCACAATCAGGCAGAGCTGTAGTTGTCGCATTGCCTGTTGTCGGCGTAGCCAGCACACCATCGGCACATTCAGTAGTTACTGATATCGTATAGGCAGTAAGTGGAAGCAGAAGAGGAAAGACAGCAAATGTGCTGAACACAGTAGCTGCATAAGCCGTACTGCTATCTGATACCTTTACTGCAGATACCCGGTACTTCACTGCATTGGCAACCGGATTCCATGTAGCCTCAATCGAATTACCATGTGGCGTTAGTACAAGACCCGTGACAGCAGCACATCCAGTCAACTGAACACTGATCGTTGTATCGGCACTCACATTAGCCGGACATACACTGCGTATCGTTACCATGTTATTACTACCGGCAGGAAGGTTAGTAAAGGTATAGGTTGCCACACCTGCAGCAAGTGGGATAGGAGCACCGTTATTAAGGATCAACTGTTGTGAATCTACACTACCTGCAGGCGTCCATGTTACAGTAAATCCTGTAGGCGTAAGGGCAGATGCGATCAGGTTATAAGGTTGACCACAAGGATTAATATCAGTAGTTACATTGATCTGTTGTGCTTCAGATACTCCATTGCCACAGTTAGTAAACACCTTTACATTATAAGCAGTGTTAGAAGTAAGACCTGTAAGAGTAAAGGATGTATTGGGATAATTGAGAACTACAGGCACGACACCTAAATAGATATCGTAGGTATAACCGGGGCCTGCAGAACCCCATCCCATTACTATGCTGTTTGTACTCTTGGTATAGTTTATAGGTCCGGGCTTCGGACAGGTAAGGTTTGCTGCTATCCATTCCACCCATGGGGATGGTACTGGGGTCTGTGTCATATCCTGACACACAGCTGTAACCCTTGCCTCATACGTTGTACCGGGAGTTAGATCCGTCAGGTACAACCATGAATCCTGTGTGGTATACTTCCTGACTGCAGATGATCCCTTCACCCTTACTTCTACATTATAATACTGAGCACCTGTTGGAGTCCATGACAGGTAATACTTTGTATTCTGATACTGCACCAGCAATGAGCCAACAGGAGTACAGCCAGCGACAGCCGGCCCTGTAACGAAAGAGCTTGCAGCATATGTGCTTTCCCGTAAAGGAGCAGTGGCACATATCGTCTTCACTCTCCATTGATATACAGTAGCACCTGCAAGTGATAGTACATGGCTCTGACCAAACACATCAACGGCCGTCCATGTAGGAGCAGCCAGTAGCTTATATTCTAAAACGAATTTGAGATAATCATGTGGCGCTTGCCATGAGAGAGTTACATACTGGGCATAAACAACAGATGTCAATCCTGTGGGAGGATTGCAGAACCCGGCAGGTATGTTCAGTAACTTACCAACCGGAGTATAACCCCATTGATTACCACAGTAGAAAAGCATTATGTACCAAAGTTAAGAGTGACTTTACCAACTGCAGGCGTAGCTGCTGCAAGGGAATACATCTTTACCGATTCATTACTGATAGCTGTACCGCCTTTCAAAGCCCTGGTAAAACCCTTGATGCTTTTAGGAACGATGAAGTCTGACTTCACCCCCTCTGTTGTAACGTACTCAACCCGGATATCCTGGTCGGTATCATTGATCACTGACAGCGCCTTGAAGATATTGCCAAGTGTTTCAGGATCTATCGAGGCTGCTGGAACTTGAACACCCGCAACGGGAATGTCTGCAATATGATACACGCCATGTGATCTTTCAGTGCAACAAGACATATTTGATGATTTATTGAATGTATCTATGTAGGCTATGAGCGAAGGAGAATGCTAAGGGAACTAATCAAAATTACTATTTTAAAGTTTCTATGCAAATATAAAGAGAGCATCAGCTGACACTCTCTTTACTTTTGGACTATCGATTCTGGTCAACAGGAAGAACATTAATCAACCTTCTCCATGAGTTTCTTATCAGCTTTCTCATCCACACCATTGCTGCTTGCCTTCTCATACTTAGCCTCAAGGATGTTATAGATGAATCCTACAACCTCAGCACCCCAGAACTTCCCAACACGTTCCTTGATCTGAGTGATATCCTCTGCAGTAAGCTCAAGGTCTGCATCCTTCGTTACTCCCATAACTTTGGTAGCAAGGGTAAAGTGTTTGAACTTGTCATCTCCTTTGGCTTTCTCTTCCTCGAGGGAAGCAGTGAGGCCAAGACGGATAGCCTGCTTGACAGAGAGATTGCTCTCAGCTCCATCATTCATGTACTTCATGGGCTTGCCATCCAGATTCAGAACGTCTAGTAAAAGCTGTGTGCCTGGTAGAAACATAAGTAGTAAGTTTTAAGATTAATATAATTAGTTAGGTTATAAAGATAACGACAACCAATTATATTATCCAAGCTTACCACGAAGATTCTTACGGCCATACTCAACCAGATTGCTCTGAGTAGTTGATTCCTCTGCATCTACTGCAGCAAGAAACTCAGTGATCACTGGATAAGTAGCAGCTGCAGTTTGCAATACTGAAAGGAAACGATTGCGGGTTGACTTAGCCACTTCCTTACCATAACCCATCTCTACATTGTAGTAGGCTTGCAGGATCACACCAAGATAGGTATTAGTTACAGCCATGAGTGCCGTACCTGCAGGTGGCACCTCTACCCGTTGCTGCACTTTGAGCTGTGTTACCACATCATCGTAGATGGCCAGGTTATTGGCCATGAAGGATTGCATGAAGAACCAATCATTGCATTGCATGCTGAAGGTTGGAACGTTGGTTAGGTCTGAGAAATACTGATGCATAGTTTATAGTTTATGAGTTAAATAATGAGAAGAAGCCGCCTGTATTAAAAGGAGGATAGAACGAGAGATTGGCCTGGAACAATACATAGCTTGCATGATTCGAAACTACGGCATTGTTGGTAGAATTGGAAACAGCACCATCATAATACAAGCTAATTGTTCTGGGCGTAGTATTAGCCATTGTGTGTGAGAACCATACTTCACAGACGATCACATCACCATCAAGAGCATTTACTGCAAAGCTGGTTACATTCTGATACCACACAACTTCAGTAGATGCTGCCGGCTCTGTCTTGCCATATACGTTATCGATCAGTGTTCCTATCTTACCACCAATACGAGGTCTCCAGATGTATACATTTATCCTTACATTATTAATATTGGCTTGTGCATTGTTCTCTGCTACTGCTATGCTAAGGCTTAAGTCATCCGTACCACCACCAAAGGAGAAGTTACCAAGCAATGGGGGAGATGTGAAGTACCTGGCAAATCCCTCTTGTGCTGTAGCAAGAGCTGCACTATTACCAGAAGATGCTATCTGTGCTTTTCCTATAGTGGTATTCATCGTACGCAATGTATAACCGTCAGTGAAGATATAATTGGGATCACCACCGACATGCTGATGCTGAGTCGGATAGATACCACCCCTGCGATTAATCAAATCATGGAAGTACAAGACGGTTGCCATGTTATATAAAGTTATCGTTGTAGGCAATGAAATCCCACTTGCTATCTGTTGAGTTCCATATAAAGCCAAGATACATTGACCTATTCGCTATTGTAGTAAGAGGAAGTGCAATATCACCAGCTCTCCATTGTGTACCTGGCCATGTGATACCTCTTGCTGTTACGTTATCCTTAATACGAATCATTAACTTCTGACCATTAACAGGCGTACCGCTTGGATTCTGCATTGCAAGGTTTGCTGCCAGCGCCGTCACTGTATACAGATCAACAGCATCCGAATCAATAGTAAGAGAACTTGAACTGGCTACTGTTCCAACCCTTGGGGCTAGTCTACCTATGAAGCTCTTTGTATTGGCTATTGAAAGATTACCTGCATAGTAACCATTGCCGGCATTGCTTACAGAATGTACAATTACAAGACCTGTCTTGATCTCAAAAGCATTAGCTGTATTGGAAGGATCTACGAATAACTGTAAGGTAACATCTGTCAACGTTGGTGACTGCATGTAGTTGCCTACGCCACCACCCACACCAAGCATAAGGGCTGTGACTGTACCCACATAGAACCTGTGAGCTACTGCAGCCGGAACTGTATAGAACAGTACTGAAGCTGCTACACCGATACCATATTGCACTGTACCATTATCATACAATGCTAGTTTAGGAGCAGTGTTGACCGTAGTTGAGTATGTACCACCAAGGCTTATACTGATAGGAAGCGCCGCTGTTGTACTAGTTAAGTTACCAAGCAATAGATGACCTGTACTTTTAAGTACAAGCGATTTACTCATCGTGCCTGCATTCTGAGTCCAGAACTCGAAGTCATCATTAGGAACTGTCGTGCTTATTAATGTCCGTCTTACAGCAATCCATCCTGCCTGGTTAGCTGTACCTATTCCTGAAGGATTGAAGAAGCGAAGGAAAGTACCAATACCTGCAACAGGAGTATCTGTTGTGGTCAATGTAACATGCATGATCGGTATGATATCAGTTGTATTAACTGTATTCTTCGAAGCATCAATTGATATGCCTGTACCATTTGCATAACCCTGTATGGCCACACCGGTACCTGTATTAATACCTTGCAGGGAGATTGAGCCACTGCCTGTAACTTCCAGTTCATTAGCACCGACACCGATCGAACGGCTTACCGTAAGGTTACTTCCAATTGCCATGGTAGCATCTAAGTTCTCTCCACCACCGGCACCACCGCTGATTGAAGATATATCTCTCCATACATTATCACCTGCAGTATTCTTAGCAAGTACCTGAGTTGCTGTATTGTCTGTACTCAAGCCAACGAATCGCATTGTGGCTGTTGTAGCATTCACATAGAAGCCACCTGTCACCTGCAGCATATAAGCTCCCTGGCTTGATACATTACCGATCTGGATGCGGCTGGCAAAGTAACTCGGGTCATTTGGTCCTTGCTGATAGATAGCCCACCTGTTGGTGAAGGTCACTATGAGCCACTCATCAAGTGGGTTTATAAGGATGCCATAATAGTTATTGAAGTTGACGACACCGGTACTTGTAGGATACACACCTTGTATCATCAGTGAAGCTCCGTGTGTTACTGTACCTGCTACTGTTCCCACTATCTGTGACAAGATCTGCAAACCGGCCAGTACCCGGATGCCTGCAGCTTGTGTCAAGGTTATTGTAGCACCTGCATTAGTAAACTCGATCCGATTGCTTACTGTATGTCCTGCAACGATCGCACCTTGATTGATAGTGCTGCTGCCTGCAAACTGCATGGTATTGGAGCTTGCCCCTCCTGCCCAAGTATAACCGGCAGTGAATGTAGATCCTGCAGGTATTTGACTTGTATTATTAAGGAAAGCACCCCATCCACCTAGTACATTATGAGCAAAGTTGTTGTTTACATAGGCAGAGCCATTAACCTGTAATGTATATAAAGGAGCATTCGTACCAATACCATGTCTCTTGTTGGTATTATCCCAGAAGAACAAAGCATTGTCCTGGAGAAGAGCACCAGCTGCACCGATGAATGGAACAGATCCTGTAGTCAGTGATGTTGTTAATGTTAAGGTAGGCGTAGTTGTAGAAGTAGCAACAGAGCCAGAGAAGCCATTAGCATTAGTGAATGCAAACGAAGAGACACCACCACCGCCACCACCGGTAGGTATATCAAAGTAGGTTACAGTACCTGTAGCTGTATCATATCGTAAGGTCTTATCTCCTGCTGCTGTACCAAGACCACTTATCTTAAAGCTGCTGGCTGAACCTAACTGAAGCAATGCAAGACCTGGAGTAAATGTAAAGGATGCATTCTGAGTAGCTGTACTCGCAATCCCAATATTCACCTGCATTGCACCTGTTGTACTTTCTCTGTTCACAGCTACCTGAGCCGTTATACTTGAACCTGTATCATATATAGTTGCTGAGATCTCAGCATAATTATTAACACTACTCTTACCCATTAACAAACCGCCTGCTGCACCTGATGTACCTAACTTAAACTCAAATGAATTGTTGGTCATCGTATAAGCTCTCTCTTCTGCAGCTGTATTATCCTGACCTGCTACACCGAATTTGGTTGATGCAGCAACTGTAGGAGTCGTCCATATCGGAGCTGATGATATACCTGTAGAAGTAAGTACCTGGTTTGTTGTACCCAATGCAAGATTGGTTACATCACCGCTTCCATTGCTATAGAACATCTGCCATGCAGTCTCATCAACGAATTGAACAAGGGTTGTATAGCCTCCACCTGCACCGCCACCAATCGTGCCTGCAGCTCTATACTTGAATAGCTTGGTTGTAGGATCCCATACCACTACGTTAGCCAAAGCGTTATCCTGAACAAGTAATTGAAGAGCCATCTCACCTGTACCTTTTATCCTCATCTTCTCAGCAAAGGCAGCGCCACCATGCATCAGGTTTACTGTAAAGTCAGCACTTTCAAGATCAGTAGTTCTGTCTGCCCATAACATAGATATCTGTCCTACAATCTCTGTTAAATTGTATGCATCCTTGCTTAGCTCCCATTCTATACCTGTACCAAAGCCGGGGAATGTTGCATTAACAGAACCCCTGTTTAATCTTATTAATGGTATCTGTATATTATCATTTCCCAAATCGAATATGCCTAACTTTCTCGGAGAGACATAACCACTTTCAATACCTGCTGTACCACCGATGCTAACAAAGTTATTATCACCTCTTATTGAAAATGCTTCTGCATTGATCTGAGGATTAAATATCTGGTAAGAGTATTGCCCTAAAGTAAAGTTGCCAAGCCATCCACCTACATGAGCTATAATCTTATCACCACCGCTAATTTGATAATAAACGAAGGCGTACCTGCATCTATTACAACACCCCCTCTATTACTACCACCTGTATAAGTAAATCTTCCAATCACTGTCTGTGCTGATATGGCCTCAAACTGACCATTGATCCTTGCAAGCGGGGTAGCAAAGTCACCATATATCAAAGGCGCACTTGTTGCACTGTTATGGATATATAACTTGTTGCTTCCAGCTTCACTATAGCCGGCATTGTATCCAAGGAAGACGTTACCACTACCTACAGCAGAGAACCCGGCACTTCCACCTATGATCACGTTGTTAGACGCGTTGGTAGCTGACCGCATGGCATTATCACCGATCATGACGTTGCTTGTACCTGTGGTCAAACTGAAGCCCGTTGCTGCACCAAGAAAGCAGTTTCTTCCTTCAACACCTGTACCAACGTATGCCTGTCCTGCTCTGTCTCCAATTGCAGTATTGACCATGTTTGTTACATTCTGCAGAGCATACGCTCCTATAGCAACGTTGGAGAATAACTGATCAGATCCTACTGAATATGCCATTGCCCATTGTCCAACGGCTATATTAAAGTTACCTCCAACTCCAACACCTGTTGTAGCTAATGCAGAATAACCAATACCGATAGCATGATGACCTTGATAAGCACCACCTGAACTATGTCCGACAAACGTATTGTAAGTACCTGGTGAACTCTGACCGCTGTACTGACCTACGAAAACACAGTTATCTCCGAGAGTAGCATAGTAACCAGCCTGCACTCCAATTATTACATTACCACTTCCATTCCTTGAATATCCTGCACTGGCTCCTATGTAAGTGTTATTAGCTCCTGTAGTATTAGAAGCTCCTGCTGTAGTACCAACTACTGTGTTACTACTACCTTGATTATTAGCCATGCAGTTATCACCTATAACTACATTACCACTTACGTTACCTGTTGTATTAAGCATGGTATTGTAACCCATGGCGATGTTGTTCGTACCTGTAATGGCACCTGACATTGTTCCATAACCAATTGCTATACTACCTCCACCAATATTATTAGCACCTGCACTTGGTCCAATGAATACAGATGCCCCTGCATTAGAATTGATGCCGGCATTAGCACCTATGGCTACACTAAAGCCGACAGTAGTAGCATTCTGAAAGGCAGCATAACCAATAGCTACTGTATAATAACCTGTAGTAGCGGCATTCATTGCGTTACCACCAATCGCTGTAACAAACTGACCTGTTCCATTTGGATTAGCACCTGCACCAAGTCTTTGAGATGAGCCATCTCCATTGGATATAGGAACACTAATACCACCACCAGTACCACCTCTGAATATCTTATAGCCTGCAAACTCTTGTCCTGATACTGTAGTAACAACACCACCGAAGTTGATACTTGCTGGCTCAAGATTAAGAACATTGCCTGTGATCGTAGCAGCATTCGCATTAGGAGCTGCACCGATCGGGCCAAGTGAAGTAACAGCACCTACTGTGATTATACTTGAAGCAGCTCTCCATTTGATCAACTTAGTTGCTGAATCCCATACAGCGATCTTAGCCTGAGCATCATCCTGTGCCAGAGTCTGCACCTTTATCTCACCGGTTGACATTGATCTGAACTTCTCAGTAGGATAAGCACCGGCTGTCATATTGCTTATTACAAAGTCAAAGGTCTCAGCGCCTGCAGCACCACTAACTAATACAGTACCTATGTGGCTGCCTATCTCTTCATTGCTGGCACTGGCTCCTGTAGTCAATCCGAATTCAATAACACCGGATGCTCCTGCAGATGCTGTACCTGGATAGATATATCTGGAGAACTTGGCAAGAGCAAATGGGGCTGTAGTAAAACCATCACCATCCCATACATTAAGTCTGCGATTAAGTGTAGCAGTAAGAACGTTATAAGTATAACCAATACCCAACTTGCGTTCTTCAGTGAACACCATCATATTGCTAACATCATTCTCTCTGGCGAAGATGATCCTGCCTGTATTCCCCGTAGCATTAAGAGTTGTATAATCACCACCTCTTAGTAAAGTAAAGTTGGCTGTAGTCGCACTTGGTACATTATCACCAAACCATACACCCGGATATTGATTAGATGACTTATCAATACCAAGACGAGCTTGAGTTGCACCTGCAGATGATGTAATGACCGAACCTGTGTTATCTACTTGGAAGACAGGATAACCTGAGTAACGTACTTCAATATTAGGAGCCGTTTGACCTATTATCATATTGATCAAATGACCAATATTGCCAACAGCATTTATGGTTGTCATTGTAGTAGTACCGGCAGATCCTATTGAATGCCATTCTACACCTTGTACTCTGAAACTATGTTTTGCTGTTGCTGGTACGTTATAGAATAACGCACCTGTATCCATACCCATATTGTAAGCACCTGCTCCTACACCCGGACCACCATAGAAAGCTATCTTCTCACCAACAAGATTATCCCATGCAATCACCATTGGACTATAGATACCGATCTGAGTAGGGTTTATTATCATCTTCTGAGACCCAGATATAAAGAACTTGTGATCGATACCACCGGTAGTTACATACTCCATTAATCCATTTGATATACCAATACCCGCTGTTGCTCCTGCATTGTTATCGAATACAAGCAGTTTAAGATTGCTACCTGACACACTTGAATGTGAAGCACCCATGTTTATAGATACCGGAGTAGCAGATGCCGTAGATGTGAAATCTCCAAGTTGTATCAGCTTGCCTATTGCCGTATTAATAGTAAGTAATCCACTGGCTGCAATGAATGTGAAGTTGGCTGAGCTTGTCAGCGTATTAACACCACTACCATAGCCCACTTGTGTAGCCGCGATCGTACCGCCAATGGTACCTGAGCCACCCGCTGTTGCCCAGATCGGAGCACTCGTAGTACCGGTAGACTGCAAGACCTGACCACTCGTTCCAAAGGCAAGCGGCGTTACATCTCCTGCAGCATTTGAATAGAAGATGCGCCAAGCCGTTTCATCTACGAACTGTGACAAGGTAGTATAACCACCACCGCCACCACCTGGAGGCACTGCCCATATACCATCAGCTCTCAGGAACATTGTTGATCCTGCATTATTCGAACCAGGTACTACCCCTTTAGTGGTAGTCGTAGTTGAGAACAAATCAAGCAGAGACGTAGCCTGCGTTCCGGTAAGCTCTTCCACCACACCGGCGCCTGCAGTGATCCGTCCAAGGAATCTGCTTGTAGCACTCACGTTCTGGATCTTCGCATACGTTACGGCACTATTGGTGATGCCACCTGTTGCTACCGTTCCCCATACGATAGCTGTACCTGCACCATTAGCAACCAATACCTGGTCTGCAGCTGTGGATTGTATATCCGCACGAGCAGCCGCGGTATTACCCGTAACACCGAAAACACTTCTGGCTAAACCATTACCAAGATTAGCTGAAGGCAATGTACCCGTCACGCCATTTGACAGATCCACTTGCGACCATGCAGGGTTGTTGGATGCTCCCGTATTGCTGAGATATCTTGTAGCTGTAGCATTCTTATTTAATATGGAGAAGGTATTAGGAGCTGAGCCATATATCAAATCACCTTGCGCTATTGCTGCAAGGCCTGTACCACCACGAGTAACTGCTAACACTCCAACCCATCCCATAGTTATTGAGACAGCTCTGAGTAAAGCAGTCGCTGGCGTTCCACCTAATGTAACCGTTACATTCGCGTCATCCACTTCAGTCAAGGCTGCACCTGTGATGTCGCTGCCTGCCATGGCCGACCACACCGGCGCTGCCGAGACTGTACCTGTTCCTGTCTGAGACAGAAAGAGTTTACCTGTTGTGATATTGCCTGGCAACTTGCTGAGCACGTTTGTTGCCGAAGCGTATAGTATATCTCCAAGAGCATATGTTGTAATACCCGTACCGCCAAATCCTGTAGCGATCGTAGTACCATTCCATGTACCGGTAGTGATCGTTCCCACTGTAGTTATTGAAGCCTGTCCTACATAAGTAGCTGCGATATCAATGGTCGGCGTCACACCTGCGCCACCTGTAACTGTGATCCGGTTAGTCGTACCTGTGGTTGTGATCGTCCAAGTTCTATCAGCTGATAGATTCTGTGGAGCTCCGTTGATAGTTAGTATTCTTCCAACAGGAACATAAGCTGTTGCTATATCACTTATATCTGCTGTACTGATAGTATCCCATACAGGAGCTGCTGATACAGTACCTGTTCCTGTCTGCCTCAAGAACCTTTTTGCATTAACCGTATTACCCGGCAAGGCAGCTAACACATTAGCCGCTGATGCATACAGAATATCACCAAGTACATAAGAAGTAAGCCCGGTACCGCCAAAGGTTGGCATTACTGTAGATCCGTTCCATACACCGGTTGTTATAGTACCAACAGTAGTTATAGATGCCTGACCAATATAGGTTGCTGCAATATCGATAGTAGGTATCAAGCCTGCACCACCGGTAACTGATATTCTATTAGCAGTACCTGTGACAGTGATTGTCCATGTTCTATTTGTTGAGAGATCCTGAGCACTGCCGTTTATAGTTATTGTCCTGGTTGTAGGAACATAAGTACCTGAGAGATCGGGGATATCTCCTGCAGCTATTGAGCCCCATATTGGAATGGCTGAGTTTACACCTGTGCCTGTCTGAGTTAAGAATCTCTTGGCTGCTACGGTATGCCCGAGAAGTCGATCCCATGTAGGAGTACCGTTACCTATTATCATGGCACCAAGCACCGGCGCACCTGCAACAGTATCGTTGTGGCTCACACCCAATAAAGCATGCGCTAATGGTGGAGCAGCCGCTGCTGATACCTCAATCAGTTTACCTGTAGAATCTACAGCAAGATTGAAAGCCGCTGTACCCGGGAATGTACCGATACCATACTTATTCAATTGAAGAGAACCCACACCATTCAAGGTGAACAGGTCAGCCATGCTACCATTGACACCGGTAATGATGAACTGTGACACACTGCCTGCAGTAGTCCATTTGGATATAAGTCGATTGGTTGTAGTTGAAGGATTGTTGCCACCTGTCACACCAAAGGCAGCTCTGAAGTCTATTGATCCACCCACACCGTTTGCACCACCACCGGCGCCTGTACTCCGAAGGATCTGTAATATGGATTCAACAGTATTGGTACTTGTGAACAGGTTATCAATCCGTACTGCATGGGCATTGGCATGAGCATTCGCTCCACCATAAGCGGAAACCAGGAGAGCTGTACCACCACCTGTGTTGACAGTAGTGAGTCCACCAGCAAGAATGTCAACCGTATTGGTATTGACTTCTAATCTGAAAGCACCTGTATTAATGAAAGTATTATGAAGTAATGGACTGGCTGCTCCTACTGAGGCTGCACCCAATTGTACATTACTTATTGTTGTAGCAGTAAGACCGTTATCTGCAGTGATCGCTGTAAGACCATTCACGATTGAAGAGGCAGCTCTCCACCTTACTAACTTATCGGTAGCATCCCATACCATTACAGCCGTCTTGGTATCATCCTGAGATACAGTAGTAATAGCAGCACCTACTCCGCTGATGGTAAAGGCATCGACACCATTTATCCTTAAAGCATGCTTACCTCCTGTCGGTACATTTGTATATAAGACACCACCAGTATCTACACCCAGATTAAGCGTAGCAGGACCACCGGCTTGTCCACCATAGAAGACCATCTTCGGAGCGATGTTATCATCCCATACTATCTTAAGTGACTGATGAACACCTATCATAAGGGTACTCATGGACATGAGAGGAAATGCACCAGAATAGAACTTATGACTTGTTGAAGCAGGAACAACATACTCCATCGAGGAAGCGGCGAAACCAAGACCGGCTATACCACCAATGTTATTATCGAATACGACAAGCTTAAGATTGGAACCTGCAGTATCTGAATAACTGGCTCCCATGTGTATCTGAACAGGATTAGGAGTCGCTGTAGCTACAGGACTTCCTAATTGTATTAACCTGCCTAATGCTGTATTAAGTGTCAGCTTTCCGGTACCTACAGCGAAGGTTATACCACCTGATCCTGTAAGGGTATTTCCTGTACTACCATAGCCGACCTGTGTAGCTAGTAACGTTGGAGGCGTACCCACAGTCGCATCCATCTGAGCCTTAGTAATGAATTCGTTATTATTAACAGCATCTGCTCCTATTACCCTGCCTGAGAAAGATGCAGCAATAGGATCTGTAGTATTCACATGCAAGGCGTAGGTTGGATCTACGCCACCGATACCCAGCTTACTATCCACACGACCTTTACCGGTAACCCAGAAGTTACCTGTCTGCGGGCCAGCATACTGATTCAAAATGAAAGAACCACTAGGATCAGTGGTATTGAGTACTATCTTGACCGCGGGGGTGCCGTAAACACTCATGGTTAGTCAGCTGTTTTAATATACTGTATGAGTACTTTATGGCCTGCTACCGGAGTAACGGTGATCGGCCCGGCTAGTATGTTCTCGTCATTCTCAATGGAATAAGCGAAAGTCTGTATGTTCTTGGGTATAACTGTTAAACCTACTATTCCTGTGATGGGCAGATCCTGTACATCTGCCAAGTCACCACCTGACCCTAAATTAACGATATTAAATGATTTCACTCCATCAGGTATGGTGCCTGGAGTTGGGCCAACCACTACCTCAGCATGAGGGTTGACCTTGATCTTCATGAAGGCAATGTGATGCAGCTTGGAGTTCATCTCCGTCAGTAATACCTCTAACTGCTTGGCTTGCTTGTCTGTCATAACTATCTGAATTTGTTGCTGTATATCTGACTCCACATTGACCATACACTCTGCAGCTGCTTGGATACAGGGAAGAAGAGTTGGGCCTGTGTAGCCAGCTTGCTCTTACCTTTCCTGAAGCCTCTTTTGTATGTGTCGGATTCGTTGTCAAAGATAAAGTCCTGACCTGCATACCACACCTTCTGTGCCTGCTGCAAGGTAGACCATAAAGGAATTGCATCCCTGAAGATCGTAGAGAAGGATGCCGGAGAGTTGAAGAACCACAGCTCATTCTCGATCCTGGAAGTCTGGTTGACCAGATACTTCAAAGCCGATTGCTTGATGTAATCCTCATCATCATCGTCATCTCCTTTCAGGCTCAGCAGGATGTAGGTAGAAGCAGTGATCATCGTAAGCCACCATGCTTCCTTCACATTGGCATACATATTAGCCCTGTCGGTTGTCTCCAGGTCCATAGCATTGATAACCTTGCGACCTGCTCTTGCACTGATCGTATTGGCTGCAATAGCGCCGATGAAGTATAGGAAGTTCTTACCCTTGTCTGTTCTGGTGATACCTGCCTGTTTATCCTTCTTGGTATTGGTGAACACATTCATCATCCGTCCGAACGTATTCCATCTACCTTCCCGGTAGACGTCATGCCCCTTCAGCATACTGAGCTGATAGTCCGTGTATCGGGCGCCTACCCGCTGCTTGATAGCTTGCGGTAACCAGGTACGGAAGAGTAACCCTACCCTGCCTGCAAGTCCTTTCTTTGCCAGCATTGGATTTAAGATATCATAATCACCATGGATCTCTTTGTTCACCTTCTTCACAGCTTCAGCGAAGATGAACTGATTGTTGATATCGGCATACTTGTTCTCAGGATGCTTGAACTTCAGCTTCTGGTCTTCCACTTCGAAAGCATCCCATAGCGATACCTCTTTGCCATCCACTTGTATCTTCTCCCGTAGCATCATGGCAATAGCCACAGCGCCCTGGTTGAGATACTCCCCACCTTTCTGGAAGATGTACATATGCTCAAAGAGCTTGTTCATCCATTCCTTATCCAGCTGGAACTGCTCATGCATGTTGCCAAGCATATTGAACTGCTGCATCATCAGCATTATCTTCTGTGAGTTGCCCACCTTAGCAAGGCCACCGGAATAGAAGGAGAGTATAGAATCCTTGATCAACAGGTAGGCTTTGCGTAGTTCACCTTCATTGAAGAACTCATCCCTGCCGGCATACATGAAGTTATTGACCGTACCCATCGACAGGTTACTGATACCGGATATCGGGTTTAACCCGAGTTGACGAACCCTTGTAAAGTTGTTGATGTTCTCGATGAGCTGCTGGAAGGAGAAGTTACGTTCACCGGGTACACCCTCCTTGTTGGCAAAGGAGTCCTTCATGTTACCATGCAAGAAAGCATCGACAGTATAGTTCAGTCGCTTCTCCATGTTGGATCCGTTCTTGGCACCAAGAGAGATACCCATCGCATTCACCACACCTTTCTTATCGCTTGCCTGCTTTGGAATAGCAGAAGCCATCTCTACCATGGAATTCAGCACATCCTCAACCTCCCGCTTGTACTTATAGGAGTAACCGAACTTGATGAAGTTGTTGAAGATGACCAACGGATTGTCCTCCAGACTGACGATCTTCTTTACCATCTTCTCGTTCTGTGCACCCTTGGATACGATGACCAGGTAACCATCCTTATACTTGTAGCGGCCCTCATCCAGTCCTTTCTTCAGGCTGTCAGGTAGCTGCTCTGTTTCCTTCCAGTAGCCATCAGTGCCTTTAGTGAATGCGCTCACCGGTTTGAACTTGAGCTTCTTTACCTGCTTGCCGGATAGCGGTCCGGTCACATCGTAGGATACCCTGTCCTCACTGTATTCAACAGTCGCGATATCCTTGACGAAGTTGGTAATGTCCTTGCTCAGCCTGGTGAATGTATCAGCTGTGGTCTTGTTCATATAAGCAAACTCCCTCAGCAACAGGTCTGCATTATATTCAGTAAAGGAATAATCCATCGGTACATTGGCCTGAGCTTTCAGGTATTCCTCTACAAAGAAGTCATAGAACTCTCTCTGTGCATCACTGAACTTATCGTATTCGGGATTCTTCCACTGATCCTTTGGAGTCACTGCCGCATACTTAGCAGCAAACCTTGGATAGGGATTAGTATTATCATTCACCCATGCAACCAAAGCATCCGGATCGTGTTCCTTCAGGGCTTCCCTGTAAGCAGCTTCCTTGAACTCTGGTTCACCGGTCTCTAGATTAAGTTGCCAGAACTGCTCTTTGAACTCTTCAGCAAATGCCTGGAACTCGGCCCTGCCATCATCGGTCACTTCATAGTTGAAGTTAGTACGCATAAACTCATTGATGCTATGATTGGTCACGTTCTTGGTCTTGGCCTCTTCGATGTTCCGGTACAGCAGATTGATCTGGCTATCCAGATAAGCCATTGCCATCTTATCACCGGATGTCTTAGCTGTATCCCTTTCTGCCTTCAGTGCTTTGATCTGGTCATACATCGGCCGTATGTTGATCCTGGTCTCAGCTGCTTGCTTATTGAGTTGGGTTATCTTCTCATACAGCTCATTCTTGTAGCTGGTAATAGGCCGGAACTTACCATCCTCATCCTTGGTGAACATGAAGGAGAGATCCTTATTACCCAGTTTCTTTAACAGGGCATCCTGCTTTGTAGTGAACTCATTGAATGAATTATTGATATGGTAGGCCCGGTTATGTATAAGGTAATCAGTAGCCACCTAGATACCATGCTGACCAAAGGAGAGACCTTCGAACAATGATTGCCATGTGCTCGTATCATTGATGATCTTCTCAGGAGTCAGCTGCTCTAAGTACTGCGTAGGAATGCCCTCTTTAGTGAGGGCTGATACTGTAGCATCCCAAGCAACCAGCTTGTATTGGTTATACATCTTCAGTGCCTGCAGGGATATGTCATCTACTGTCTCCATGATGGCATCATCCATATCGGCATCCTTCAGGTCGTTCACAAGTTGAGACCATCCTTCCAGTATCTTCAGGTTCTCCCATGCTTCCTTATAACCGATATCCTTATTGAGTGCCGTCTTCATCCGGTACATCTCACTAACGCCGATATCGATCAGCGATTCAACAGCCCGCTTCTCAGTCAGTACATTCAGATCCTTCTGGTACTTCAGGATATCTGCCCTTATCTTGGCATTGTCCACCTCCTTACCTTTCTTGTTCAGGCGCTGCCGTAAGCTCTGCAGCTTCTCGAAGATGTTACCGATATGCTTGTCCAGTAAAGTATCTCCTGTGACCAGGTGAGCATAAGGAGCTTTCATATTGGCCACCACAGGAGGAGTCGGTTCAGCCTTCTCTTCCTCTTTATCATTTATATCCTTATCGAAATACTCCACATCCTCTTCAGCATGGCTGTAGATACTCTGCTCGATCGCTGCCTGCAGGTAGGGTATATAAGATTCTCTGAAGCCGAACTGATCACCGATCTGCTTGAGGGTAGTATCCAGCAATGTCTCAGGAGATCCCGGGAATCGGGTATCCTTCAGGTACTCCAGGAAGTTACGATCGGCAAATACTCCATTGATGAAATCACGGGTACTCTTGAAATACTTCTTATAGTCAGAATCAGGAAACCGTATATTCCCTGTATTCACTACGTTGTCCATCCCCACCATTTCCTTGCTGGCTGCAGACACGAGCGTATAACCACGTACAGTTTCAGCAAACAGGATATTATTAAATACATTTCTGGATAAGGTTAGAGCAGGGTCTACCACGATCTGGTTACTCTCTTCATTATATCCGATCATTCCACCGGCGCCTTCCACGATCGGGATACTCTTATTGGTTTTGATCAACACGCTTCTGGCCATCTTTGCCAGCTCCTCGTTATCTCCCTTCAGGGCTGTCTCCAAGAATCTGCCTGTATTGTTCAATCCTGTAACGAAGCCGGTAACCGGCTCAGCCAGTAATGAATTGTCCTGTATCGTTTCAAGCCTTACCCTGTTGGGGCTCTCCGTGAACTCCGTATTGATCTTGCGATCGAAATCACTATACACCTGCTGCAGCTGCTCGGTATTGAATACACTGTAGAGCTTCTCTTCTTCACCATTGGCTTTGGTATGCACGAAGATCACTCCATCATAGTCTGACTTATCAACTCCCTGGGTGGCCAGTGCCATCTGGTCTTTGGTAAAGCCGGCTTCCACATTCACCACTTTGGGATTCTTGATCGACATGAAGAAAGGATATTTGAAATTGATATCCTTTGGTTCGCCTGCAGTGAAATTGAATATCATCGGGGAAGAGAACACGGTCTTATAATCCTCTACCAGCATATCAGCATAGAAGGCAGACTCTCCAAAGTAAACCATTGCCGGTTCACCATTGGCGTCCACTACTGCAGTCTTGGGATTGGTATTATCCTGGTATAGGTCACCAGCAAAGTCCTTGAAGTTATCAGTACGGGTGGCCAGCCACGATGTAGTAGCTGCTAGCTCAGCCTTGTTTGGACCCATACCCTTGCCGGCATAATAAGAATATAACCTGTCGAACAACTGACTGGGTTTACCATTGCTTGCATAGTATTTACATTTTGCCATATCAACAGATTATATTACGGTTTAGATTCGCTTTGTTGTACAGATCCATCATCTCTTCTGACCAGGATGCATCAAAGTTAGGTACGCCCTCATACAGGTCCATCATATACAGCTTGCCTTCCTTCTTAATAACTCTCTCTACTGCTTTGCCAATTCGCTCAGCACCTACATCAGATGCTAACTGCCGCTTCACGTCATCGGTAATAGCAATGATCTCTCTGAAGGCAACGTGCAATGCGCTGAATGGAGTGAGCTCCTTTATAGCATCACTGAGGCCCGTCTTACGGCGATCTACTTCGCCTGTCCTTGTAATGTAATCCTCTCTTGCAACAAGTCTCTTTTTGATCTTGTCTACCTGCAGCTGTGCTTCATCATCACTGATATTCAAACCAAGTAAGTTCAATACTGCTTTAATGAATGACTGCCACCAGGTCTCATTCTTATTGAACATCACTTTGTTCATATCCTTCTGGAATCGTTCATTGGTGAATACATAAGCAACGAACTCGATCAGCTGGCGCTCTGCTGCCTTCTCAGGTGACTCCTTCTTCTTTGCAGATTGTTCAGCTATGCTCTTCTGCAGAAGTACAAACGCATGATGGCTCTTGGATAAGGAAGGGTCTTTACTGATAACCAACTGAGACTTCTCCATTAGATTCTGCAGAGTCTTAACTGCTTTGATCTTATCGGGATCCTTCTCCTTACCTGACAGTACATCCTTGATGCTTTTAACCGTAGCAGCATGAGTAGCCTCATGTGCCAGTGTCTCAGCAAAGGCATGGATGTTCATATCAGCAGGATTACCTGTCAGCAATCCCTTGTACTTAGGATGCTGTGGATTCATAGTAATCGTATCGTTCATATACTGCCCCCGTATAGTGCTTGCCATATCCTTAAATTCTAGTTTGATATCCATATCCCTGAGTATAGGCTTAAGGAATCCCAGAATTGAAGCTGCAGTCAGATTGGTTTGATCCAGTTCAATATCAGTAATAAGAGATTCAAGATCTGTTGGCCTGTCCATCAGCTTATCGAACATCGGCCTTTCAAGGCGCCTGAGCATATCCTTTGCCTCATCTCCTTTGTCAGTGACCTCAGTTATCATACCCTGCACTTCCAGACCTTCACTAAGCACACGGCTATTATCAGCTATGTTGTGACTATACATAGACTCTGCAGGTATGTTGAGTGTATTGTACCGGTACTCATTCCTGTGGAACTTGTTCATGCCCAGGTTATCGATCCGCATCAGGTACTCATCATTCTTCTTTACATACAGCCGGTTCTCTAATCTAAAGATGTACTTGTTAGCGAACTTGTCCTTAACAAGCGGATTGATCTGCAGTATAGGAATGCCTGTATCCTTATCCACCTGCAGGTGAGTACCATTGACATGCACGAAGTCTTCCTCCTTTACTTCAGCCCGTAACTCGAATGGAAAGTGCTGATAGTACTGGATCATGAAAGAAGTAACTGCCTGGTGTGCGAACTGTGGATTGCTGAACTCACGCATCATGCCTCTGATCACTGTATCAAATCCCATATGAATAAGTATAGCCGGTGGGATGAACTGCACAAATGAATTAGGTGTAGTGATACCGCCACTGAGGAACGCATATAAGATGAGCTTCTTTGCAATAGCCTTTATCTCCGGATCGGGAGAGTAGTACATCTCTGCCAAGCTCATAGCGATCCTGTGGTTCACATTCTCCTGGTACCCGAAAGTGTTATTGTATATAACAGAGGAAGGTGTCTTATAACTTGTATTGGCAATAGCTGTCAATGCTTCCAGCACATCATAATCCAATACATACTTGTTACCGGTATTGGGATTAACCTTATCCTCCAGCTCCATCAACTGCTTGGATAAGCTCACCGGTGATTTGAATAGTTCATAGCCTTCGTTATATGGAATGTCCTTATGCGGCCGTGTGATCAACTCGATACCGTATCTCTCGAAGAGTGCATACTCATCCGGATTAGATATCAAGCCGGCATACAATGCCGGGTTAGAGAAGAGGAACGAAACCATATTGGTGTTGACCTTATTGAATACCCTTTCATATTCAGTTACTCCAATCTTGGATATGTTACTTGGATTAGGATTCAGCCCTATGCTTGTAAGGAATGCCTGGCTGCGAGCCTGCCTGAACAATGGAGTAAACTCAGTAAAGACTGATCCCTGCAGGGAATCGATCATACGCTTTGATGGTTGCAATCCATAGAACTGACCGAAGCTCATCATTGTTGGTCTGAACTCTTTAGGACGACCCACCTGGTTTGCCCACTTGTAATCTATTCTATGCAGCCCACCAATAAGAGGAGCTGATGAACTGAACTTGCCATTATCATTATTGTAAGTGAACAAGGCTTTGAACATCATGTCCTGCATATCCATAGCAGCGAAGGATGTCTTCAATCCTTTGGTATAGGCAGCAGTACTATTCTGTACACTGAATAGTTGTTTACCCGTTGTCTCCGCAACTATATAACTTCTGAGTGCTTCCAGCTGGCGAAGGTTATAGTCTTCATCCTTTGGAACCAAGCCGGCACGTTGAGATACTCCCAGCAAGAGATCCTTTGTATTCAATGTGGCCTTGTTGTCAGCATCTATAAGGTCCATGACTGACTGCGTAAGTATAGGGAATGTCCGGTTATCTTTAGGAAGGCCATTATATACATTCCATATTCTGGCTGCATCATAACCATAGCCTGCTGCGTATTTACCCAGTATCCGTACAAGAGCGTCAGTAGCTCTTTCCTTATTCTCAATATTGTAATAGTTGGATGTTGCCAGTACATACTCATTCACTGAATCTTGTTTCAGCAACGGTACGATCTCATCTACATACCCAAGCCTTGCAAGCGCAACAGCTGCGTTCAATGTATTGGGAGTGATAGATGCTTTATCGATCAATGGATTCTTCTGATGATCGAGTGCCGCCTGCAGTATGGATTGAATGACGGTTGATACATACACCTTCTCCCCTGCATCATTAGTGACCCATACTCTGTCCAATCGGTAGCGACCATCTTCCGGAGCTTCATAGATCAGCTTCTTCTTTGTAGCAAGTCGGTAAGGATTATAAGTTCCAGGATAACTACTATTGCTGCGATTGGCTTCATCCTCCTGTTTGAGTCTTCCCTTACTATCATTGAACCGTAGTTGATATGCCCTTCTATACTCTTCAGCAAATGCCATCTGGTTAATGAACAGATTCCAACGCTGTCCCTGGTATTGTGATATCTGAGCATTGGCAGCTCTTGCTATTACCTCTGCAGCAGAAGCATTGGCAAGCCTTGCATTGTTGAATGTATTGAAGGAAGTAATAGAGTGATACTTGTTATCATTGAGTGCTTCATTGATTGATACGGTATCCTTCTTACCCTTCTCATCTATGGAAGGAAGCATCTTCCTTTCCACTTGATCCTGTAACCAGGCAGAGCTTGTAGGAGTAACCATTTGCTTCAATGTCTTGAAGTCGCCCAATGTGATATTGAAACGATCGATCAATGCATTCTCCAAACCATACATTGATTGCTTCTCATAGATGCTGGCTTGCGCATAGTTCCTGTCAAAGCCATCCTTGCTCATGAACTCATCTTCCATAACCCTGATAGATTCAGCAATGGATTTAGGATCTGATTGCTCTCTCAGGTCAGCAAGGTCTTTGAGATTCATCTTCGTACCATCATCCATTTGACCTATTGCCTGCAGCATCTGATTGAAGTCCTGCTCCAAACTCAGGTTGCCTGCTTTGGCCTGCTTCAACCTGTATCGCAATTCACGATACTCTTCCGTCTTCATTAATTCATTCTTGGCAAACTGTCTCTGTGCATCGTCTGATTGGAAGTCCTGTCTATCCTGTGAAGGATGAAGTACACTTTCAATCTTCTGCAGCTGACCAACCTTATTGATCTTATAATGGTACATGTAACTGTACAACTTATCATAGTCAAAGTCAGCACCGATGATCGCAACAACTTCCGGAGCTGTGGCAATACCATCACCGTAGCCTGGTCGAGTGAACTTCACTGCTCTCATCCGTATAGATGAGTTAGGACCGGTATTAGGTACACGGAATGCTGAGAACTCGAATAACCTTTTATCGAACATATCTGCTCTTGGAGTACCGTCCTCATTGACATACTTATCATAGTCCAGCAACTTACCGGAAGCATCTTTGAACATCCATGGCACAATAGCTTCTGCAGGTGAGAAGTCGTAGTACTCTACGATCTTGGTATGCTGATCCCATTCCTTGTGTATCTCTTCAGGAGCGAAGTCCTTCATAGCTGCCTCTGCAGAATCATATTGCTTTGACTTACGAAGATGCACACGATAGCTCTTCAGCTGAGAGTCTGCAGTGAACTTGCTCTTATCAATAGTGTACACGCCGGCAGCAGAGTATTGAGTGAATGCGCCACCGGGTAATGTAAGTTTATAGAAGATATCCTTCAGCTCTGATAATAGAACTGACTGGATACGTTTACCTGCAGTAGTGAATGACACTGGTATAGGCAATACTTCATCACCATTCTCCTCGATGACATTCAGGTATGATGCTGCAACAGATCCAATACCGAATTGGTTAATGGCCTGTGACTTCATCTTGGAAAGGAACTGTCCAACAGAATCAATGACCATACCTCTCTCATCCCTGGTCAAACCAAGCTCATACATCTTATCAGTAAGTCTGCGCTTAGCGATCTCAGTAACGATACCCACTACACTATTCTGAAGTACATTGGAAGAGATACCTGTACCTGTTTCCTGTATCTCGATCTCATTGCCATTATCATCATATATCACATCGGAGTCACCTACCTGCATACGTCCGAATGTGATATCACCACGCTGACCGTATCTATATGAAGCAACAGCATTCAGGTCAGCAAGTACATTACCCTGTGCAGTGATCGTAGCACGTTTGTCTTTCTCATCGGGTGCCTGCAACTGCTCACGAAGCCATCCCCTGTTCAACTGCAGTACTCTTGTCTTCAACAGATCTCTTGTAGGCTGACCATCTTCATCGATCACCTTGGCAACAGAAGAGAAGCCAGTCTTAAAGGAACTGCCTGGTAAAAGAACAATACCGGGAGTGGGCTCTTCCTTATTGCTGCCGGCATACTCGATCTTTTCGATCTCATCGACCTGCTTACGCAATGCATCAAGCACTGTGTTCTTGAACATATCCGGTAGCAATGGCATCTGGCTATCCTTGATGTAGCTGTATATATTGGAGAATGAATCACCAACACCTACAATGTTATTGCCTGCATATACATACTTCAGGATCTTAGAACCAATAGCCTGCTTGCCTTTATCATTGGTATAGTAGTAATCCAGTGTATCGAAGTATTCCTTCTTTGTGATATCACCTTTACGATATGACCTGTATAACCATTCCCTGGTTGACATATAAGAACCACCATCAGTGATCTTATCTTCCATCCTATCCTTGATTACTTTCCATGCCTGATCGCGATCGGCTTTCGGCTGTCCGTAATAGAAGGACATATAATCGAAGATCCTTGCAGGATACTTACCATTCGTTGTACCGATATTCTTATCAAAGCCTGCAATGAACTCTTTCTCGTGATCGTACAACTTGATGCCTTCGATTGATATCTTGATATCACCATTACGTATATCCTCGAATGGTAACACACGCACTGGCTCATTATCGGCAAAGTAGTTGACCTTACCCGGGCTCACCGGTCCTTTCATCCTCTTCTCGAATACATCTTTGAACTTAGCATAGCTGCCCTTGGCTTCCATTACTGCAGGATCAGCCATGATAGTGAACAATGAACCGTAGAATATATCATGATTGATAGCCATGTCACTGACCAGGTAGCGCATGAACAACTCTGGATAGGTGGATGCTTTGATATCCTGTTCTCTCACTTGCTCCTGTTCAGCAATGAATACTGCAGCTTCCTCATCCGTCATACCTTCTTTCTTGAGTTTATCCTTCTGGTACTTCTTCTCGATGGGCAACTCACGCATAGTAACGCTTTGTGGTACTCCACCGTTCTCTTCCAGATTAACTACTCGTGCATGCTTCTCGAATAAGCTCTTCATTGCACCG
>Ga0157380_10000431_pt1 | contig 25495 bp, 21 predicted proteins | sample S35metaG_FD_119757 | JGI IMG/M metagenome (GOLD analysis project Ga0157380, IMG submission 119757) | Switchgrass rhizosphere microbial communities from Kellogg Biological Station, Michigan, USA - S3-5 metaG | ecosystem: Host-associated > Plants > Roots > Rhizosphere > Soil | place: USA...
GCATCCTTCAGGACGCGGATGGCGCGAACTACATCGTCTTCGGCACGTTCCGGTATTTCGTTGCACGGCTTGGCGACGACATGGTCTCGCTCGCCGAGACGCCGCGCCCGCTAAAGGTAGCAAATGCGGTCGGCCCCTATGCCAAGGGGCTCACCGACGACAAGCCGTTCCTCCACCGCCGCGGCGACCTCTATTATCTGTCGTGGGGAAGCTATTATGCGATCGGACGCAGCCCCTACGGCCCGTTCGAAACGCAAGGCTCGGTGCTGAGCGCGGCGACGACCGACCCCGAACTGCGCCTCGTGCGCTCCGGTGCGCGGTACGACTTGCTGAACTACGACCGGCACGGCAGCTTCTTCGAATTGAACGGTCAATGGTATTTCGCCTGCAACGACCAGGCGACGCCGGGGGCGACCGAGCATTATCGCAACAGCGCGATCTCCTATGTCCATTACCGTGCCGACGGCACGATCGCCCCGGTCCGGCTCGATAGGGTCGGCGTCGGCCAATATGACGCACGGCGAGGAATAGCGGCGGCGGACTTCTTCGATGCGCGCGGCGGCGCGGTGGCGCATCGCGGTGGCGACACTTTCGTGCTCGATCTCTCGCCCGGAGGCTTCGCCTGCTATCCTGGAGTGCGCGGCGTCATTCGCTCGCTTACAGTTCTAGCGGACGGGCCGCTGGAGATCCGCCGCGGGAACCCGCACGGTCGTGTGCTGGGGCAAGGACTGGGGCGCGTCGCACTGGCCGGCGCCGGTCCGAGAGAAGATCTTTGCATCATCAATACCGGATCCGCACCCATCCGGGTCGACCGGCTCACTTCCGGAGCCGCGTGATACCCGGCAGGCTAACAGGGCGCTTGGAGCGGCTTGGCCCTACAGCTCGGGCAACACCAGATAGCAGCGGTGCTCCCCTGCCACGGACCGTGCGACGGCAGTGTTGAGCGAGAATCTGTGACGCAAGAGCGACCGCTTCGTTGTCGCGACCGGACCGTCAGCTTGGCCGGGGGGAGAGCCGGCGTTCTAATCGAGCCGTAGCGGTGATTGCCCGGCGGCGTCAGCAGATAAGGATCGAAGGTGCCGATATGGTGCTTTTGTGTCATGTCTTTTCATGCTAGTGACACGAATCTGAGGTTCGTCACTCTATGGGGCAAGCACTGCACCAACTTCAGATTCATCGGGGTCACTAGCAAATAGATGATTCTGGTGTGGCTTATGGATCTGAAATGCGCTCCTCCCCTGACCGCTATTTTGGAGCGCATTTAAAATCCACCACACTAACTCGATGGGAGAGCACAAAGAGAGGATGACCATCGCGTGCCAGCCGCGGCCGGGGGCATGCCAGTGCCCTGGGAGATGATGGACGTACATCGGACCTCTCCCGCAGCTTGCAGATAATCCAAAGGGAAGACAATGACTGCTGTCCTGACCGAGCGGCATGGCGCCGTGGCCCTGCTGACCCTCAACCGCCCCGCGGTGCGCAATGCCATCGATTTCGGCCTGGCGGGTGATATCTGCGCGGCGGTCGAGGCGGCGCGGGACGCGAACTGCATTGTTTTGACCGGCGCGGATCCGGCTTTCTGCGCGGGGCTCGATCTGCGCAACCTTGGCACCGACAAGTTGACGGACATACCGCGGTTCAACGATGCGGTGCGCAATTCCGCCGTTCCTGTCATCGCAGCCGTCAACGGCGCGGCGATCACCGGCGGCTTCGAGATCGCGCTAGCCTGCGATTTCATCGTCGCGTCGGAGAAGGCGTTCTTCGGCGACACGCATCTGCGGGTCGGCGTCTATCCGGGTCCGGTCGCGGTCGACCTGCCGCGGCGGGTAGGCATCGCCAGGGCGCGCGAGATGTGCCTGACGGGCAATTTCGTCGATGCGGCCACGGCCGGGCAGATCGGCCTCGCCAACCATGTCGTTCCGCATGACGAACTGATCCCCTTTGCCCTGTCGCTGGCGCGGGCGATCGCCGAGCAGGACCGGGCGATGGTCACGACGCTGCGCCGCGACTGGACCGCGACCGCGTCGCTGCCGCAGGAAGAGGCGATGAAGACGCATTACGCCTTCGCCGCGGAGGGCGGCCATCTCGGCGCCAGCGCTGCGACCATTGCCGACCGGCGCGAGGCCGTGATCGGTCGCGCCCACGACCAGCGCCCCGGGGTGGCGTGACGACGTTTGTGCCATGGGCGAAAGTCCGGCGTCAGCCCGAAGGAGCCGACACCGGAACTCTTGCGGACCTGCCGGCTGTCAGGCGCGTTCGACCAGCGTCTGCTGGACATCGGCGCAGGTCACGGCGCGGTCGGATCGACCGATGATGCGGGCATCCTTGCCCGGCAGCGAGCGCACCGAGGTGTCGACGTTGGCAGCCTTGGCGCGCAGGGCGGCGACGGTGCAGTTCTCGCGGCCCAGGATGGCTAACGGATCGACGTTGTAGAACCTGAACACATTCGCGTGGGTGATCTTGTCGATCACCCGCTCCGGCAGATCCTTCACATTCTCCCACAGCTCCTCGGCCACGGTCGGCCAGGTGCAGTCGGAGTGCGGATAGTCGCATTCGTAGGCGATGATGTCTTCGCCGATGGCTTGGTAATTCGCGCAGCCGAAGCGGTCTTCGATGAAGCAGGACAGGAAGTGCTCACGGAAGACTTCCGATGGCTTCCGGCCGCCCCAGTTGCAGCGGACCCATTCGCCATGGTGGCTCAGCACGAAGTCGGCGCGTTCCAGCATGTAGGGAATCCAGCCCACTCCGCCTTCCGACAGCGAGAACTTGAGGTTCGGGTAGCGCAGTAGTGCAGTCAGGTGGAGGATGTCCGCCGCATCCACGCCGATCGCCATCGGCAGCGACGTAATCCAGGCCGAGATCGGCGATTCGCCCGAAGCGAAGGCGGCCGGCTGGCCGGTGCCGATGTGGCAGTTGAGCACGACGTGCTCGTCGTCGCACAGCGCCCACAGCGGCTCCCAGCGTTCGTCGTGGATGGTCATCCCGGCGCCTTGGGAGAAGGGGTTCGACGGGAAGCTGACCGAACGGCAGCCCTTCTTGATGACGCGCTGCAGTTCCTTGATCGCAAGCTGCACGTCCCACAGCGGAAGAATCGCGGTGGGGATGTAGCGGCCTGGATAGGGGGCGCACCATTCGTCGATGTGCCAGTCGTTATAGGCCGAGATGATGCGGGCGGCGTTGGCCTTGTCCTTGGCATCCCAGAAGAACTTCCCGTCGAAGCCGGGGAACGTCGGGAAGCAGACCGAGGTCAGGATGCCCGACACGTTCATGTCGTCGATACGCTGGCGCGCGTCCCAGGTCGCCGGACGCATCTGGTCTATGTTCGCCGGCTCGGTGCCGTATTCGTTGCGGGGGCGGCCGACGACGGCGTTGAGGCCCACATTGTAGGTGGTCTTGCCTTCGTATTCCCAGTTCCAGAACGCGTGCCCGTCGGCGCCGGTGACGTAGCGGGGGGCGAGCTTGCGCAGCTCGGGGCTGAGGTGCTGGTCGAACATGGTGGGCGGCTCGATGATATGGTCGTCCACGCTGGCGATGATCATGTCTTCCATGCGCATTCTGGCATACTCCCCTAAAAGTGACGCTCCGTCATATTGCTGCAGGGAGACCTGATTCATTGATTTTCATCAAACGATGGAAGCGCCACGGGCGGGCCGGCGCAATCCCGCGCTCCCCGCTATGAGCTCTTGCTTTGAAGCTGCGCTTTGGGGCCTGGCCGCCGGCTCACGCTTCAGCGACCGGGACCGTTCGCCGCCGCGGTCGCGGTGCGGAGCGGCTTGCATCCGATCCAGAAGAGCAGCGTCACCACCGGCCCGAATATGCCGAACGCCAGCGCCAGCGCGGTGCCGATGCTGTTGACGTCCTGGAACACATGTTCGGTCAGGAAGCCGACGAAGGCCGGCCCCATCGACATGCCGACCAGGCTGGTGACCATCAGATACATCGCCGACACGCGCCCGCGCATATGCTGGGGCGTGATCAGCTGGATCGCGGCGGCGCCTATCGCACCCATGTTGAGCGGGAAGGACGGCAGCGCCAGCGCGGCGAAGAACAGGGCGGTATTGGGCGCCGTATAGGCGACCACCCCGCCGATCGTCAGGATGACGCCACCCACGACATAATAACGGTAATGCGCGTCGGTTACACCGCGGGCGAAGAACCAGTCGACAATGCGGCCGCCCAGCAGCAACCCGAAAAGGCCGGTGACGAAACCGTAGGTGGCCAGGGTGTAGCTCGCCTCGGCGACCGTCCAGCCGAATTCGCGGATCAGATAGGTGGGGTTCCAGGCGCCTCGCGCATAGGCCAGGCCGATGACCACGGCGAAACCGAATACCTGTACCGCGAAGAACAGCTTGCGCGTGGAGAGGAAGGCGAAAACCGCGCGCCAGCCCGTGTCCGCTGCATGGGTCGCTCGGTTGCGCACCGGCTCGTGCAGCAGCAGAGCAAGGAAGGCGAGGGCGATGCCCGGCAGACCCGTCATGATGAAGGCGAAGCGCCAGGCCGGCACGGGTCCCAGGATCGGGAGCACCGCGCCGCCTTCGGCCGCGTGGAGCAGATATCCCCCCAGCGCCAGTGAGATTTCCGAGCCGATCAGCGCGCCGACCATGTAGACGGCGAGCGCGAAGGTGAGCTTGCGCTTGGGGAAAAGATCCGACAGCAGCGAGTAGGCGGCCGGCGCCAACGCGGCCTCCCCGGCGCCGACGACGACCCGCGCGAGGAACAGCTGGTTGAACGTCTGCGCGAGCCCGCAGGACATCGCCGCCAGCGACCAGACGAACACGCCGCCCAGGATGACATAGCGGCGCGGAAAGCGATCCACGGCCATGCCGAGCGGCAGCCCGCAGATCGCGTAGAGCAGGGCGAAGGCGAAGCCCTGAAGCAGGCTGATCGAAAAATCGCCGACGCCGAATTCCGCCCGGATCGGCTCGACCATCAGGGCGATGATCTGTCGATCGAGATAGGCAAGGCCGAACAGCAGCATCAGGATGGCCGTGGCGATCCACGCGACGGGCGGGCGGGGGTAGCCGCTTTCGTCCTTCACCTCGGGAACGGGCGCGGGGTCCGGGGACGCTGCAGTCGCGATGCCGGCGGTCATGGCATGCCTCTCCTAAGGCCGTGTGCGTCGTTCTCGTTTCGATGGCTGTCGCCTGCGACCGGCCGTCGGTCGTCAGGCCTGCGCCGCCTGGGCCGATGCGGGCGCGATGATCTGATTACACCCCGCGCCCCAGTACCAGGTCCGGATCTCGCGCTTGAGCAACTTGCCGGTCGGCAGGCGGGGCAGCGCGTCGACGAAATCGACGCTGCGGGGGCATTTGAACTTGGCCAGCCGCGACCGGCAATGATCGATCAGTTCGGCGGTGAGCGCTTCGCTCGGCTCCACGCCCGCGGCCAGTTCCACAACTGCCTTGACCGCCTCGCCCATTTCCGGGTCGGGTACCCCGATGACGGCGACGTCGCCGATCGCGGGATGCAGCGTCAGCACCGCCTCCGCCTCCTGCGGATAGATGTTGACGCCGCCCGAGATGATCATGTTGCTGGACCGATCGGCCAGGTAGAGATAGCCGTCCTGGTCCAGCCAGCCCATGTCGCCGAGCCGGGCCCAGCCTTTCTGGTCGAAAAATTCGGCCGTCTTGGCGGGTTCGCCATGATATTCGAACCGTTCCGGATCCTCGAACGCGATATGTCCGATCGTACCGATCGGAACGTCATTGCCCTCGTCGCCAACGATGTGGATGGCGCCCATCACCGACCGTCCGACCGTGCCCTTGTGCGTCATCCATTCCCCGGGGCCCACGACGGTCACTCCGCCGCCTTCGCTCGCGCCGTAAAATTCGTGGATGATCGGGCCCAGCCAGTCGAGCATCGCCTCCTTGACATCAATGGGGCAGGGAGCGGCGGCATGAATCACCATGCGCAGGCTAGACAGGTCGTAGCGCGCCCGGACCGCATCCGGCAGCTTCAGCATCCGCACGAAATGGGTCGGCACGAACTGCGCGTGGGTGATGCGATAACGCTCGATGTCGCGCAACGCCGCCTCGGCATCGAAGCGGGGTGCCTGCACCACCGTTCCGCCCAGCAGTTGCGTACCCATCGACCAGCCGAGCGGCGCGGCGTGATAGAGCGGAGCGGGCGAATAATAGCGCACGTCTGGCCCGAAACCGAAAAGGCCTTCCATCATCGGCTCGATCCGCTGCCGCGCGCCGAACGGATCGCCGGTCAGGGGGCGCAAAATGCCCTTGGGCCGACCGGTCGTACCGGAGGAATAGAACATCGTGTTCCCCTCCCGCTCGGTAACAAGTGGTTCATCGGGCTCGCCGGCGATCGCTTCGGCCATCGCGCGAAAGTCGCCAAATCGCTCGCCCTCGGAAAAGAGCAGGGCAAGGTCGGGAATCTGCACGGCGATTCCCGTCGCGAGCTCCGCCAGCGCTGGCGAGGCGACCATCGCCCGGGCGTTGCTGTTGCTGACGATATAGGCCGCCTCCTCCCGTGTCAGGTGCCAGTTCACCGGCACCATGCGCAGCTCCGACCGGCGGCAGGCCCAAGCAGCGACATAATAGCCCGGACCGTTTTCAAGCAGCAGCGCGACGCGCGTGCCGGCCTCGAGCGTGCTGCGCAACGCGCGCGAGAACCGGCGCGAGGCCGAATTGAGCGCGGCGAAACTCGTCTCCGCACCCGTGTCCGCGATGATGAGCGCGGGCTTGTCTGGCGTGGTTGCAGCATGGTCCAGCAACGACATCCTCGATCCTCCATGGCGACCGTATCGCGGCGCCGCTTATATCGATTTGGACCTCACCGTTCAGGCGACCGCCACTGCGCGATCGATGGTGGTAGCTACTTCGCGGGATCGGTCAAGCAGGCTGTGGGCACTTGGTGCGGGCGAGCGCAAAAAGCGGGCGGGCCGCGGTTTTGCGCGGGCGCGCGGTGGCGGAAAGGCACGACGCACGGTCGCGCGCGCCGGTCGGCTAATCACCGCCAATCATCGCCTCGAACACGCGCACGCCAGCGGGGATGCAGTGATAGGCCTGCTTTTCCCGGACATGGACGGCGATGGCGGGCATGCCGAACGCGGCGGGATCGTCGAGCGACCCGACCTTGACCAACGCGAAGCCCGGGGCCCCGGGTGACCGGGTGAGGATATGGGTGCCGCATTCGCCGCAGAATTCGCGGCTCGCGGGTTCGGCCAGGTCGCTACGCGCGAAGCTGCGCGGCTCGCCCTGCGTGTAGGTGAAGCCTTCCGCGGCCACGCTCATGATGACGTTGGGGCCCCCGCCCGCGACATGCTGGCACTCGCGGCACAGGCACATGGCCTTCATCCGCGGCTCCACGTCGATCCGGTAACGCAGCTTCCTGCAATAGCATCCGCCGGTCAGTTCCATCGCCCGTCTCCTTCCTCCGCCGATCAGCTGGCCCGATCCTCCAGGATCATTGCCGCACCGCCTCGATCGTCTGCGCCATCGCCGCCTCCATGCGAGGGAGCCGAGCTGAAGGGGCTGCTCAAAGTCCCGCGCCTACCAGCCGGCTAGCCATGGTGGCATCGTGCGGGCCGGCGGTGAGCGCAAAATTCATCGCCATGACGACATTCTCCCCATAAGATCGGCCGGCAGCCGATTGGAACGGCTTTCCTGAGCACGCCGACGGTCGCCTTTATCGGCGCATGAATTCCGCTCGCGCTTCGGCATATTCAGTGCAAAGGCGCGCCACCAGATCGGCCACCGCGGGAATGTCTTCGATCGTCCCCACGCCATGGCCGGCGCTCCAGATATCGCGCCAGGCCTTGAGGTCCTCGGGAATGCCCGGCTGCAGGAAGCCTTTGGTGGGCGGCAGGTTGTCCGGGTCGAGGCCGACACGGGCAATCGACCCGCGCAGGAAGGTGGCTGACATGCCCGAGACGCGGTCAGTGGTGATGACATCGGCCATCTGCTGCGAAATCAGGAGCGCACGGTAAGCGTCCGAAGCGAGGGATTCCTGCGTGGCGGCGAAACGCGTGCCCATATAGGCGAAATCGGCGCCCATCGCTTCGGCGGCCAGGATCGAACGTCCGTCCCCGATCGCTCCCGCGAGCAGGATCGCGCCGTCCCACTGCCGTCTGACCTGGCTGACGAAGGCGAAAGGATTGGCAACGCCAGTATGCCCGCCCGCCCCGGCGGTGAGCAGGATCAGGCCGTCCACTCCCGCTTCCGCGGCCTTGACCGCATGCCGCAGCGTAGCCACGTCATGGAAGACGAGGCCGCCATAGTCGTGCACGCGCCTCACCACATGGCCGGGCTGGCCAACGCTGGTGATGACCAGCGGCGGCCGATATTTCTCGACAAGTGCGAGATCCGCTTGAAACCGCGGCGAGTCCGGTCCCTGGACGATCAGGTTGACCGCATATGGCGCGACCGGCTCCGACCGGCCATTCGCTGCCTCGCCGCACCGCCTTTCGATATCTATGAGCCAGGCCTCGAATTCCTCGGAGCTACGCGCATTGACGCTGGGCACCGACCCCACGACGCCGGCCTTGCAAGCTTCGACCACGAGATCGACCCCGGAAACCAGAAACATGGGCGCGGCGACCACCGGAAGGGTCAGGCAGTTCTTCAGTTCGTCGATCGTCACGCGCACCTGCTCCCGAAGGCATTTAGTGGCCTGTTCCGGGTTCGGAGGCAATGTCCCACCGATGCCCCAAAACGCCGGCGAGCGCATTGACGAGGCCACCCGGCTCGATCAATGCGCTCCCCGCTTGGGTTACGCCCCTGCGAGGGACGCAATCCTTTACTCGAGCTTCGAACTCGTCAGAACGCGTACTTGGCGCGCACGCCGATCACACGCGGCGTACCGAGCGATCCCAGGCTGACCACCGGCACCGAAGCCGTGATGTTGGTGAAGTAATGCCGGTTGGTCACGTTCTCGCCGAACACGGCCAGCGTGTATGGTCCCGAGGTGAAGGTCGCGGACATATTGAGCAGCCCCACCGAGTCCACCCGCGACACCGCTTCCTCATCCGTCGGCGTGCTGGGATCGGCGATGCTCGCGAAGTAGCCCTTGCGCCAGCTGTAGGACGCCACCAGGTCCAGATCGCCGTTGCCGACCTTCAGGTTCTGGTTGAGCGACACGCCGTAGGTCGTCCGCGGAATGTAGGAGAGAGGACGACCCTTCGCCGGTCCGCTATCGATCGTCGCATCGGTCAGGCCGAAGCTGCCCGTCAGCACCGTGCCCGTAGGCAGGCGCACCTTGCTATCAAGCTCGAAGCCCTTGATGATGGCGTCGACGTTCAGGGTTTCGCGCTGGACCGTCACCGGATTGATCGCGGTGTACTGGTAGTTCTTGTACTTCTGGTAGAACGCCGCGCCGTTGAACGTGACTATCCGGTCGAGGAACTCGGCCTTGAAGCCCGCTTCATAGTTCTTGACGCTCTCGGGCCGGAAGGTACCCAGCACGGTGAACAGCGGGTTCGTGGTCGCTTCCGCCCGGCGATCGACCCCCAAGCCGCCCGAACGGTAGCCTGTCGCGTGGTTCGCGTAGAGCATCACGCCCTCGACCGGGGAGTAGTCGACCGAGATCAGGTAGTTCACGCGGCTCGAGCTCAGCTCATTGGTCGCCGGCGCCAGGGCGAAGGCGGTGGCAGGCGTGCCGTCGGCATGGCCCGGCGTACCACGGGTCGAACCGTGGAGCACGCCCGTCTTTTTATCATGCGTATAGCGCAGACCGCCGGTGACGTTCAGCTGCTGCGTGACGTGGAACGTGCCCTGCAGGTAGCCCGAGTATGATTCCGAGGTCGCATCGAGCGCGCGGGTCGTGCGTTGGATGCCGGCGTAGAGGAAGGTGTTCTGAGCCTCGTGGACGTCTTCCTTGAAGTAGAACAGACCGGTCGAGAGATCGAGGCGATCGTTTAACAGCGTGCCGTTGTACTGCAGTTCGGCCGAAGTCTCGTCGTTGCCCGGCTTGTCCTGGAAGGTGTAGCCGAGGAGCGGTCCGACCGTCGACGCGGATTCAAGGTTCCAGTGGCGATGCCCGACGATCAGCTTGATGTTGCCGCTCTCGAGGTCCTGGGTCGCCCGCATGCCGTAGAACTGGCTATGGAGCGTCGCCAGTTCGTTCAGCGCGCGCGGATCGCTGGGCGCCTGACCCGTTGCCGTTCCGGCGGGGAATGTGACGATCGGTATGTTCTTGTAGCGCACACGGCCGTTCGGGAACGTCGGCGTCGCCATCGTGCCGTTTTGGCTCTCGTTGGTCTTCTCTGCGGTGAAGATCACGCTGAGCGTATCCGTCGGCTCGACCAGCAGCTTGGCGCGGAGCACTTCCTGCTTGTTCCGGCCCAGCTCCCGGCCGTCGGTGAACGACTCATAATTGCCCATCGAGTTCTTTTGATAGACGAGGCGCAGCGCCGCGATGTCACTCACCGGGATGTTGATCGCCCCGCCGTACCGTCGCGTCTTGACCCCGCCAGCTTCGACCTGCACGAAGCCCGAGGTCTCGCCGGTCTCGGGATCGTTCGTCTGCACCAGCAGCGCACCACCGGTCGTGTTGCGGCCGAACAGCGTACCCTGCGGCCCCTTCAGCGTCTGGACCGAGGTCACATCGACGAGCAGGCCGGCGTTGCCGAACGAGTGGGCGATCAGATGGCCGTCGATATAGACACCGACCGAGGGATCGACCGAGATCGTGCTCGAGCTCTGCACGTTGCCGCGGATCGCTACCGAGCGGCCGACACCGGTGCTCGAAATGGTCTGGATATTGACGTTCGGATTATTCAGCGCGAGGCCCGTAAAGGTCTTCACACCCGCGCGCTCGAGGGCTTGGCCCGAGAATGCGGTGATCGAGACCGGCACGTCCTGGACATTTTCCTCGCGCTTACGCGCAGTAACGATGATCTCATCGACCGTCTGGTTGCCCGAGGGGCTGCTGTTCGCCTCCGGCTGCGCAGCGGCCTGAGCGAAAACCGGAGCGGCGTTCGCACCTGCGATGGCGACGGCGATCATGCTCACGGAAATCGGGAATTTAGACATAATCTCCTCCTCTGGCTGACTATATATTTTTTGTTGGATGCGCTTTTGGCGGCGAAACCGCTGCACGAAGCAGAGCCGATGGCAACTGGGTGAGCCCGAGCTTCCCAGAACTTCGACGCCGCCGTCCAATTCACATCCTGGGAGGTGCATCGCGCAATCGTGTAACTATGTCAAGCGGGGGTTCGTTGCACCAACGTTTAACTATTTCAGCTGGGGCTGTAATCTGCGTCAAGATCGATGCACCTAAGAGCGCGAGCGCGGCTCGCGCTTCGGGTCTCTCATGCTCGCTGTTTCGGCCGATTGTGGGTTGGCGAGGGGCGTCCGGTACAAACGCTGCGGCGATTGTCAGCGGAGGCATGATTGTCTTGATGCAATTGAACGGCTGTGGGGATATTCCGTCGGCGCCTCAGCCTTGCGGCGGGCGCCAGGAAGTTGATCTTATATTCGACCGTCAATATCTCGCGCCCCGGATCGAACAGGCTCATCGCCGCATAGCCGCCCGCGACATCGCCGATCATGCCCACAATGCCGCCATGGACATGGCCATGATGCTGGCGAACCTTCCGTGATCGGCAGGCGCACACGGCACAGGCCCGGCTCGACCGCATCCAACTCGGCGCCGATCAGCGCCAGTGCGCCCTGCCGCGCGAAGCTGGCGGCGATATCCTTGCGGAAGTCGGGATTACGGACGATCGGCCCGCTCATGCTCCGTCCATATAGGCCTTGAACGCCTCGGCATAATCGGGATGCCAGCGCGAAAGCGCCGGGCGGTTCTCGACGATGTCGCCGGCCGACCACAGGATGCGCTTCTCGTCCTGCTCGCGAGTCGTCTCGTTATCCTGGCACAGGATGTAGAAGTCGCCCTGGGCGAGGCCCTCGAACAGACGGTCCACCACCTGGTCGGCGGTCCAGGCCGCGGCCGGCTTTTCGGGCAGGTGGCGGCGCATCATGCCAGTATAGGTGAAGCCGGGGATCAGCAGGTGCGCGGTAACGGCCGACCCCTTCTGGCGCAGCGTATGCGCCAGACCTTCGGTCAGCGCCTTCACCCCCGATTTGGAGACATTATAGGCGGTGTCGCCCGGGGGCTGGGTGATGCCCTGCTTGGATCCGGTGTTGATGATGAGGCCGGGCGCGCGGCGCTCCACCATGGCCGGGCCGAAGGCCTGGACCCCATGCACGACGCCCATCAGGTTGACGCCCAGCACCCGCTCCCATCCTTCGGGATTGCTGAGCGCGTCGCCGCCACCGCCGATGCCCGCATTGTTCATCAGCACGGACACCGGACCGAGCTCGTCGACGACCCGCGCGGCGAGCGCCTCCACCGAGGCACGGTCGGAAACGTCGGTCTCCACCGCCAGCACATCGCCCAGCGCCGCCTTCGCCTCGTCCAACCCCTTGCGGTCGACGATGCAGACCCGGAGCCCGAGGGCGAGCAGCCGGCCGGCGGTCGCCAGCCCGATCCCGTCCGCTCCGCCGGTGACGACCGCGACATTGCCTGCCGCCAGCGCCGGATGCTCGATACCCGTCATATTGCCGTCCTCTCGCCTGGTTCGCTGGCGTGATACCGGCTGATTTGGCTGGGACAAGGCAAATCAGGATTTCCGCCGGCCCGGCCCGGCGGGGGGGGGGATAACCCAAATGGTGATCACCGAGGCGCTGGGATGGTCTCCTCCCTGCGGTACCGCCGGCGGCGGCTCAGTCCATGGGCTCGCGCCCGGCGCATCGCATGATCCAGCGGCGAAAGGCGCGCGCCTGAGCGCTTTCGGGCCCCTTGGGTGCGCGCAGATGGTAGCCGAGCGGGCGGCGCAGCGGACGGCGGAACGGCGCGATCAGGCGGCCGTCGCCCAGTTCCGCGCCCAGCAGCACGGTCTGGCCCACGGCGATCCCCAGCCCCGCGATCGCCGCCTGGTAGGCGAGCAGCGAGTTGGGGAAATACATCGCCTCGACGTTGGACAGGGCGACATCGGCCGCTGCCGACCAGTCGCGCCAGTCGGCGCTGCGATAATGGCTTTCCAGCACGGGAATCCCGCTCAGCATCCGACTATCGGGGCCGATGCCGTGCCGGGCCGCGAAGTCGGGCGTGCACACCGGCTCGATCTCGTCCTCCATCAGCAGCCAGGATCTCGCGCCCGGGCCGCCCGCCGCGCCGAACTGGATCGCCAGGTCGGCCTCCCCCCGATCCGGCGGGGTGGCGGTCACGGTCGCGTCGATCATCACCCGGACCTTGGGATGACGGCGCTGGAAATCGGGCAGGCGCGGCAACAGCCAGCGTGCGGCGAAGGTCGAATAGACGCGCAGCCGCAGCGGCGCCTGCGCCTGCGCCGCACGCAGCGTCGACACCGCCCCGCCGATCGCGGCGATGGCTGGCTCGATCTGCGCCAGGAAGCTTCGCCCCTCCTGCGTCAGCACGACCCCGTGGCGGCGGCGATCGAACAGCGCGACGCCCAGATCCGCCTCCAGTGCCGTAATGCGCCGGCTCGCCGCCGACTGGGTGAGGCCCGACTTCTCCGCCGCCCGCGAAACGCTCTCCAGCCGCGCGGCTCGGGCGAACAGCTCCAGCGCGGGCAGGGAGGGAAGGTGCGACATGGCCCTGGTCTAGATATGCAAATATGGAATAGCAAGAACGGGATAGGAACTTGCCTCATGCCTCGGCTTGCGCCACGTCCGCCGCGGCATTCCGTCCACGCGAAAGGGCCGCCGCCATGAATTTCGAACTCACGCCGGAACAGATCGCCTTCGGCGACGCGGTGCGTGGCTTTGCGCGGGCGAATCTCGCCGAAGGCGCGCTGGAGCGGGCACACGACCCCAATTACAGTTTCGACCTCGCCCGCCATCTTGCCGGCCAGGGCTTGCTCGGAATCATCATGCCGGAGGCGGACGGCGGCGCGGGCGGTACGCTGATGGACGCGGTGATCGCGATTCAGGAACTGGCGATGGTCTGCCCCAAGAGCGCGGACGTCGTGCAGGCCGGAAATTTCGGCGCGATCCGCACCTTTGCCGAATATGCGAGCGCGGAGCAGAAGGCGAAATGGCTACCCGGCTTCCTGTCGGGTGACAAGCTGATCGGCCTGGGCATGAGCGAGCCGGGCGCCGGCTCCGAAGTGACCGCCCTCCAGACCAGCGCCGTCGCTGACGGCGACGACTATATCATCAACGGCACCAAGATCTTCTCGACCCACAGCGCCGATGCGACCCTCTATCTCGTCTATGTCCGTTTCGGCCCCGGGCTCAACGGCATCGGATCGGTGCTGATCGAGCGCGGCACGCCAGGACTTACCGTGGGCAAGCCCTCCACCTTCATGTCCGGCGAGCAGTGGTGCCAACTCTATTTCGAGGATTGCCGCATCCCCAAGGAGAATGTCCTGTTGGGCGAGGGCGGCTTCAAGAAGCAGATTTCCGGCTTCAACGTGGAGCGGATCGGCAATTCGTCGCGCAGCTTGGCTGTCGGGCGCCACGCCTTCGAAGTCGCGAAAGCCCACATCCTGGAGCGCAAGCAGTTCGGCCGCCCGATCGCCGAGTTCCAGGGCCTGCAATGGCAGTTCGCCGAAGTCGCGGTGAAGATGGAGGCGGCGCAGCTGCTGCTCTACCGCGCGGCGATCAACGCGGACAAGGGCCTGCCTTCCGCCTATGAAACCAGCGCCGCCAAATTCGCCTGCAACCAGGCGGGCTTCGATGCGGCTAACCTTGCCGTGCAGGCGATGGGGGCAACCGGCTACTCGTCCGAGGCGATCGTCGAATATTGCTTCCGCCGCACGCGTGGCTGGATGATTGCCGGCGGGTCGACCGAGGTGCTCAAGAACCGCATCGCCGAGGAGGTGTTCGGCCGCCGCTTCGACCAGCGCCCGGCGAAAGGCTGACCGGTCATGACCCTTGGCGAGCATCTACTGCGCCCCCGCAGCGTGGCGATCGTCGGCGCGTCGGACGATCCCTCGAAAACGACGGCGCGTCCGCTCAAATTTCTGCGCCACAACGGCTTTGCCGGCGCCGTCTATCCGGTGAACCCGCGCCGGGACACGGTGCTGGGGGAACGGGCATGGCCCACGCTCGACGCGCTGCCCCAGGTGCCCGATCATGCCTTCATCCTCGCCGGCACGGACGGCGTGTCCGCTGCGGTGAAGCAGTGCGTCGATCTTGGCATTCCACTCGTCACCGTGCTCGCTGGCGGCTTCGGCGAGGAAGGCGAGGAAGGACGCGCCCGCGAGGCCGCGCTCAGGCGGATACTCGCCGGTTCGGGCACGCGGCTGCTCGGCCCCAATAGCATCGGCATCGTCAACGTCCGGACGGGCCTGACGCTGACCGCCAATGCCGCCTTCGCCGAACCCGAACTGGCCAAGGGCGGGCTGTTCGTCGCCTCGCATTCGGGCAGCATGATCGGTGCGATCCTGTCGCGCGGGATCGCGCGCGGCTTCGGCTTTGCCGGCTTCGTGTCGACGGGCGCGGAACTCGACCTGTCGCTGGGCGAAATCTGCGAGGCCGTGGTCGACGATCCCGAGGTGACGGGCTTCGCCCTGTTCCTGGAGACGATCCGTCACGGCCGCGCCATCCACCGTTTCGCACGCGCTGCGGCGGAGCGGGGCAAGCCCGTCATCGCCTACAAGCTCGGCCGCTCCGAGCAGGCCGCGGAATTGGCCCAGTCGCACACCGGCGCGATCGCCGGCGAGGACGGCATCGCCGATGCCTTTCTGAAGGACATCGGCATCGCCCGGGTCGAAACGATCGAGGGGCTGATCGAGGGCGCGGCGCTGCTGCCCAAGGTGACCGCATGGCTCGACCGCGCGCCGCGCGTCGCCGTCGTCACCACCACCGGCGGCGGGGCCGCGATGGTCGTCGACCAGCTCGGCGTGCGCGGCGTCGATGTCGTCGCCCCCAGCGCCGAGACGGCCGCCGCACTCGCCGCGCGCGACATCGACGCCGGCCATGGCCGCATCGTCGATCTGACGCTGGCGGGCACCCGTCCGGCGGTGATGAAGGCGGCGATCGAGACGCTACTCGCCGGGCCGGAATATGACATGGTCGTCGCCGTCGCCGGCTCCTCGGCGCGTTTTCAGCCTGAACTGCTGGTGCCCGCCATCGCCGAGGTCGGCGGCGCGGCCACCAAGCCCTTCGCCGCCTTCGTCGCGCCCGACGCGCCCGAGGCGCTGCGCCGGCTGACGCAGGCGGGCATCGCCTGCTTCCGCACACCGGAAGCCTGCGGCGACGCCATCGCCGCCGCCTTCGCCCGGCGCGCCGCCCACGCCCTGCCGGAGCCCGCGCTCGCCGGGACGGAGCGGCAGCTGGACGAGGCGGAGGGCTATGCCGAACTGTCGAAGCTGGGCGTGCCGGTCGCGCCCCATGCGGTGGTCGCGCCGGACGCGCAGGCTGCGCCGACCCGCTATCCCGTCGCGGTGAAGCTGCTCTCGGCGGAGGTGCTGCACAAGACGGAACTGGGCGGCGTGGTTCTGGGCGTCGCCGACGACGCGGGGTTCCGCGACGCGGCGCAGGGCATCGTGCGGGCGGTCGGCGCGGCGGAGCCCGGCCTCACCGTCGATCGCCTGCTGGTGCAGGGCATGACGAATGGCGTGGGCGAGGTGCTGCTCAGCATCCGGCGCGATCCCGATGCCGGGCCTGTCGTCATGCTGGCGGGGGGCGGCATCCTGGCGGAAATCCACAAGGACCGCAGCCTGCGCATGGCCCCAGTCGATCGCGAAACCGCGCTCGCCATGATCGGCGAGGTGCGGGCGCTCAAGGCGCTGGCCGGCTATCGCGGCAAGCCCAAAGGCGATCTCGACGCGCTGGCCGACGCCATCGTCGCCTTGTCGCACGCCGGCCCCCATGTCATCGAAGCGGAAATAAACCCGCTGATTGTCGGCGCTCAAGGCGCGGGGGTGACCGCCGTGGACGCCGTGGTCCGTGTCGTCGAGAAGGACGCATGATGAAGGTTTTGCTGTGCGTGCAGCGCAAGTCGGGCCTTAGCCATGAGCAATTCCGCGCCCGTTACGAAAGCGTGCGCGCGGAGGCGCTGGCATGATCGGGCAACTGGCCGAAAGGGCGAACGCCGATCCGCTGCTGGTCCATCGCGGCCGCTTCATCGACACGCGCTTCCTGCTGTCCGTAGGCGACCGGGACTGGCTCATCCGCATCCTCGACGGGCGGGTGATCGACATCGCGGAAGGTCCGTTCGTCATGCCCCGCTACACCTTCGCGCTGCGCGCCTCGGCGGCGGATTGGGACGCCTTCTGGTCGCCCGCGCCGCGCCCGGGCTATCACGACCTGTTCGCGCTCATTCGCTTCAAGCGGCTGGCGGTAGAGGGCGACATGCACAGCTTCATGGCCAATCTCTTCTATTTTAAAGGCCTGTTGGCCAAGCTGCGGCGGACCGCATGAGCGAGGCCCTGTTCGAACCGATCGTCGGCCGCTATCTCCGGCTCGACCTCCTGGGCAAATCCCACCGGCTCTATGTCGAGGAGGCGGGACAGGGAATCCCGCTGCTCTGCCTCCACACCGCCGGCAGCGACGCACGGCAGTATCGCGCGATCCTGAACGATCCCGACGTCACCAGCCGCTTCCGCGTCATCGCCTTCGACCTGCCCTGGCATGGCAAGTCCTCTCCGCCCGAAGGCTGGCATCTGGAGCCGGAATATCGGCTAACGGCCGCCGACTATCGCGCCATCGTAACCGGCGTGGCGCAGGCAATGGGGCTCGACCGGCCGGTCGTCATGGGCTGCTCGATCGGCGGGCGCATCGTCCTGCACCTCGCGCTCGAACATCCCGACGCCTTCCGCGCCGTCATCGGCCTCCAGTCCGGCGGTCATGTCGATCCCTATTACGACACACAGTGGCTCTACCGCCCCGATGTCCACGGCGAAGTCGCCTCGGCGGTTGTGTCCGGGCTGATCGGCCCGTCCGCCACCGACGCGAACCGCTGGGAAACGCTGTGGCATTACATGCAGGGGGGGCCGGGCATCTTCAAGGGCGACCTCTATTTCTACAAGGTCGATGGCGACATCCGCCCGCGCCTGGGCGAAATAGACGTCACTCGCTGCCCTGTTTACCTGCTGACGGGCGAATATGACTATAGCTGTACGCCGGAGGATACGCTGGCGGCGGCCCGGGCGATCGGGCAGGGCACACAGGCGATCATCATGGAAGGCATGGGCCATTTCCCGATGAGCGAGGACCCCGAAGGCTTGCTGGCGCATCTGCGCCCGGTGCTGGACCGGATCGTCGGGGTATGAGCGCGCGCAGCGAGGCGCTGGCCGCCTATCCCGCCCTGTCGCTGTTCATCGGCGGCGAATGGCTCGGCAGCAGCGAAGCGATTCCCGTGCTCGACCCGACGAGCGGCGCGGCCATCGCCTCGTTGCCCAACGCCGATGACGCGCTGCTCGATCGAGCGCTCCAGGCCGCGCATGACGCCTTCCCCGGCTGGCGGCGAACCCCGGCGATCGATCGCGGCCGGCTGATCGCGCGTGCCGCCGCGTGGCTGCGCGCGCATCGCGAGCAATGGGGCGCGCTGATCGCGCTGGAACTGGGCAAACCCATTGCCCAGGCGCTGGCCGAAGCCGACACCGCTTGCGAGATCCTGGAATGGTCGGCCGAGGAAGGCCGCCGCCTCTACGGACGGCAGATCCCCGCGCGCAAGCCCAATGTCCGCATGACCGCGATCGTCGATCCGGTGGGCCCGGTCGGCGCGCTGGCCGGCTGGAACGCGCCCGCGATCACGCCCGCGCGCAAGATCGCCTATGCGCTGGCGTCGGGCTGCTCCATTGTCCTCAAGCCGTCGGAGGCGACGCCGGCCAGCGCGCTGATGATCGCCCGCGCGTTCGAGGCGGCGGGCTTGCCGGCGGGCGTGCTCAACATTGTCTTTGGCGATCCGCCCGCGATCGGGCGCATGCTGGCCGGCGATCTGCGCATCCGCCTGCTGACCTTCACCGGCGGCACCGCGATCGGCAAGGCGCTGGCCGCCGCCTGCGCCGCCACGCTCAAGCGCACCGTGCTCGAACTGGGCGGCCACGCGCCGGTGTTGGTCTTCGCCGACAGCGACGTGGGCGCGGTCGCGCGCGCGGCGGTGGCGGCCAAGTTCCGCAACGCTGGGCAGGTCTGCACCTCCCCGACCCGCTTCTTGGTCGAACGAGCGGCACATGACGCTTTTGTGGAGGCGTTCACCGCCGCCACGCTGGCGATCCGCACCGGTGACCCCTTCGACCCCGCGACCGCTATGGGCCCACTCCAGAACCCCCGGCGCGTCGCGGGCGTGCGCGCGCTGATCGAGGATGCGGTGGATCGCGGCGCGACGGTCGCGCAAGGTGTGATCCCCGAAAGCCCGGGCTTCTGGCACCCGCCGACCGTCCTTTCCAATCTGCATCCCGACAGCCTGGTCCTGCATGAAGAGCCGTTCGGCCCGGTGGCGCTGATCCAGCCCTTCGACAGCGCGGACGAGGCGATCGCGCAGGCGAACCGCCTGTCCTTCGGCCTCGCCGCCTATGCCCATACCGCAAGCCTCGCGACCGCCGAACGGCTGGCGCGGGAGATCGAAGCGGGGACGCTGGCGATCAACCACTGGCAGGCGTCCTGGCCGGAAACGCCCTTCGGCGGCCTCAAGGACAGTGGCCTCGGCTCGGAGGGCGGGAGCGAGGGCCTCGCCGCCTTCTGCCAGACCCGCTTCGTCTCGGTCGAGGCATGAGCGGGGAGGCGCCGCTCCGGACGGCGCTCAGCTTCGGAGACGAGACCCGCGGGCTGATCGTGCTGCGCGGGCAGAACCTGGCGCGGCTGGCCGACACTCACGCCTATGAGGATGTCGCCGCGCTGCTGTGGCGGGACATGGTGGACGATGCGATCGATGTCGCGGCGCTCGGCGCGGCGCGCGCGCGGCTCTTTCCCGCGCTGCTGCCCTTCGCTGCCCTGCTCGTGGGACGCCCCACGGCGGAGGCGATGCGCGTACTGCTCGCCGCCGCGCCGGTCGCCGGGCCGGTCGATCTGGTCGCGGCGGTGGGTCTCGCCGCGGCGCTCGCGATACGTTCCGCCCATGGCGGCGCGTGGCGCGAGCCTGACGCCGGGACGAACCACGCCGCCGACCTGCTGGCGCTCGCGACCGGCGCGGCACCCGCGTCGCGCACTGCCCGCGCGCTCGAACGTTACATGATCCTGATGATCGATCACGGCATCAGCGCCTCGACCTATGCCGCGCGGATCGCCGAATCGACCGGCGCGGGCCTCTTGCCGGTCGCGCTCGCCGCCGCCTCCGTGCTCGAAGGGCCCAAGCATGGCGGCGCGCCCGCGCTGGTGCTCGACCAGCTCGACGCGATTGGCGACGCGGCGGGCGCGCCCGCCTATGTCGCCGCCGGATGCGCGGCGGGGCGGCGGATCATGGGTTTCGGCTCGCGCGCCTATAAGGGCGAGGATCTGCGCGGATCGCTGATGCGCCGCGAATGGGAAGCGATCGGCGGCGCGTCGGGCAGGCGCGCGGATGCGGTGGCGATCGAGGCGGCGATCACGCAGGCGCTCGCCGCTGCCGGCCGGCCGCTGCGCGCCAATGTCGAATATTACGCGTCGCTGCTGCTGGAGGCATGCGGCCTGCCGCGCGCGGGCTTCACGCCAATATTCGCCGCCGCGCGTGCGCCGGGCTGGGTCGCCCACGCCGCCGAGCAGCGCGCTACCGGCCGCATGATCCGCCCGACCTCGCATTATGCGGGCGCATGGCCGGACTGATCGGAAGAACAAGGGAAACAACACGATGATGGATCTGAACGGCAGGACGGTGATGGTTTCGGGCGCGGGCAGCGGCATCGGCCGCGCGCTGGCGCTGAAGGCCGCCTCGCGTGGGGCCCATGTCGCCGTGCTCGACATTGCGCGGGAGTCTGCGGAGGAGACGGTGGCGCTGATCGCGGCGGCCGGCGGAACCGCGCGCGCCTATCAAGCCGACGTCACCGACCTCGACGGCCTGCGCGCCGTCGCCGACCGGATAGAAGGTGATTTCGGCCGCATCAACCTCGCCTTCAACAATGCAGGCGTGTTCACCAGCGGGCCGATCAACCGCACCAAGCCCGAAGATTTCGCCTGGGTGTTCGACGTCAACGTGCGCGGCCTTTACAATGCGATTCTCGCCTTCCTCCCGGCGCTTGAACGAGCCGGCGCGGCCGGCGAGGTCGCGCACATCATCCACACCGGATCGGAAAATTCGGTCGGCATTCCCACCATGGGGCCGTTCACCGCCTATACCGCCACCAAACATGCCGTGCTCGGCATCAGCGACGGGCTCCGCCGCGACCTTGGCCTCACCAACTCGCCGGTGGGGGTGTCGATCATCTGCCCCGGCCTGGTGCGGACCAACCTGTGGAACGCCAAGCGCGCGCGGCAGGACCGGTTCGGCGGCAGCCGCGAGGCCCCGGTCGAGGCGGCCGACGCGATGAGCCCTGGCCGCTCGCCCGAAGAGACGGCGGACACCGTCTTCGAAGGGCTGGACGCGGGCGAATTCCTCATCATCACCGATCCGCGCATCCGCGAATTCGCCGACCTGCGGCTCCAGGAAGTCGCCCGCGCACTCGACACCACCGACGCGCGCGTTACGCTCTGACCGCCCGTCTCGTGGGCGGAATATTCTGGCAATTCCGCCAGCGCTTACGCAAAAAGGGCCGAAATCACAGGAGGGGTGCGCAAATGGATCTGGGCGTCAGGGACAAGCTTTACATCGTCGTCGGCGGGACGCGCGGCATGGGCCATGCGGCCGCTCGCGTGCTGGCGGCGGACGGCGCGCACCTCGCGCTGTTCGGACGCACGCAGAGCACCGCGGAGGAGGCCGCCGCCTCGATCCGCGCTGATTTCGGCGTCGAGGTGCAGGGCCATGGAGCCGACGCCTCCGCGAAGGACGGCAAGTTCGAAGGCGTGGTCGCCGACATCATCGCCAAGCGCGGCACGCCGCGCGGCCTGCTGGTAACGAGCGGAGTCGGCTATGACGTCGGGACGCTGCTCGACATCAGCGACGCGCAGTGGGAAGCCGCCTATCAGGATGTGCTGATGTGCCATGTCCGCGCCACCCGCGCCGTCATCCCCGCGATGATCGAGGCCGGCGGCGGCCAGATCGTGACCACCGCGGCCTATTCGGCGCGCGTGCCCAAGAGCTTCCTGTTCGGCTATTGCGACCAGAAGGCGGCGGTCGTCAATTTCACGAAGAACATCGCCAAGACTTATGGCCCGGAAGGCATCCGCGCCAACTGCGTCTGCCCCGGCGCGTTCGAGACGAACGTCGTCCATGACGGCATCCAGCGTATCATGGCGGAAAAGGGCGTCTCCTACAAGGAAGCGGCGTCCGAGCTGCTGGAGGTCAACTACAAGATGCCCGTCGGCCTGCGCCGCCCCGGACAGGCGGAGGAAGCCGGCGAGCTCATGGCCTTCCTGCTGTCGGAACGGGCCGGCTATCTGAACGGCGCGATCGTCAATATCGACGGCGGGACGGATTTCTGATCCTATGACGGCGGAGCGCATGGACGAAGCCGGCACCCCGCCGCCCGACTGGCTGGAGGCGGAAGCCTATTCCCCCCTCGGCGAGCGGCCGTTCCTGCTGCTCGATGCCGCGGACCGGGGATCACCTGTCCGCGCGGTAAAGCTTCGCGACCGGACGCGGGCGATCCTGATCGCGATCGACAGGCCGGGCGCGCTGCCCGATGTCGATCCGGCGTCTTACGACCTGCTGCTGACCAGCGCCGCCGCCGCTGCGAGGCCTTGGGTCTACGTGCCCGCTGGCCGGTTCGACGAGCGGGTGGAGGGTATCGGCGCGATCGTCTCGCAGGCGCCGATCGCCGCGTCGGTCCTGTGCCACTTGTTGCGCGTCGGCGAAGCGATGGCGCTGCGCGACGCCATCACCATGGAGTCGCTCGCCTATTCGACGCTGCTGGGCGGCGGGGAGTTTGCCCGCTGGCTCGCCGCGCGCAAGGCCCCGCCGCCGCCGCCCGAGGCCGGCCCTTTCGTGCAGGTGACTCGCGAAGGCGATGACGTCACCGTGCGCCTCGCCCGGCCCGCCGGCCGCAACCCGATCTGCGCTGGGATGCGCGACGCCCTGTTCGAAGCGCTCGCCGCCGTGCTCGACGATCCCAGCATGCCCCGGCTGCGGATCGAAGGGCTGGGCAGCAGCTTTTCCACGGGGGGCATGCTCGCCGAATTCGGCACCGCCCGCGACCTGGCCCAGGCGCACGCGGTGCGCACGCTGCGATCCTGCGCGGTGCTGCTCGACGCGCTCGGCGATCGGGCGGAAGTCGTGCTGCACGGCGCCTGCGTGGGATCGGGGATCGAGATTCCCGCCGCCGCGCATCGCCGGCTGGCGCGCCCGGGCACCTTCTTCCACTTGCCCGAGCTCCGCATGGGCCTCATTCCCGGGGCCGGCGGCACCGCGACCATCGCCCGCGCCATCGGCCGCCACCGTGCCGCCTATATGGCCCTGTCCGCCCGCCGCATCGATACGGAAACCGCGCTGGAATGGGGGCTGGTTCATGCGCTGCTGCCGGCCGGACCGAATGAAGGGAATAGCTGATGGAGTGGCAGGGACGGCATATATTCGTCGCGGGCGGCGGCAGCGGCATTGGACAGGGCATCGCCCGCGCCTTCGCCCATGCCGGCGCGCGTGTCGCGATCGCCGATGTCGACGCGCAGAGGGCGGGTGCGGCGGCGGATGCGATCGGGTCCGATGCCATCGGCCTGCCGCTGGACGTCGCCGACCGCGGCCAGTGGGACGCGGCGCTCGACGCGGCCGAGGCACGGCTCGGGCCCCTCGATCTGCTGTGCAACAGCGCGGGCATATTGGGCGGCCTGCGCCCGCTGCCGGACATCCCAGCGGATCGGGTGGCCCGCCTCTTCGATATCACCCTGATGGGCGTCGTCCACGGCGTGCAGAGCGCGGTCCCGCGCCTTCGCGGCCGCGGCGGCGGGCTGCTGTTCGTCAGCTCCATGGGGGGCGTCTCGCCGGTGCCGACGCTCGCCGATTACTGCACGGCGAAGGCCGGGCTGGTCGCGCTGACCGATTGTCTTGCGGTCGAACTGGCCCCTGACGAGATCGACGTATCGGTGGTCCTGCCCGGCCTCGTCGCCACGCGACTGCGCGAATCGACCGCGGCGCTGCTGGGCGAGGAGGACGGGCCGAGCCCGGGCGCGGGCGTCGCGCCTGGCGCGATCACCCCCGACGAGGTAGGCCGCATCGTCCTCGCCGGCCTTGCCGCCGGACAGCGCTACATCTTCACCCATCCCGAGCGGCGCGCCGACGTGGCCCGCCGCTCGGAGGCGATCCTCGCCGGATTCGACTGGCTGGACGGGTTTCTGGGCGGGGCCGGCTAAGCCCCCCGCCTGTCAGAGCCGCTCGATGATCGTGACGTTGGCCTGGCCGCCCGCCTCGCACATGGTCTGGAGGCCATAGCGGCCGCCGGTCCGCTCCAGCTCGTGGAGCAGGCTGACCATCAGGCGCGCACCGGTGGCGCCCAGCGGATGGCCGAGCGCGATAGCGCCGCCATTGGGATTGACCTTCGCCGGGTCGGCGCCCAGCTCCTCGATCCACGCGATCGGCACGGGCGCGAACGCCTCGTTGATCTCGACCACGTCGATGTCGTCGATGGAAAGGCCGGTCTTCTCCAGCGCGCGGCGCGTCGCCGGGATCGGCGCGGACAGCACCATGATCGGATCGTCGGCCAGCACGGTCATATGGTGGATGCGCGCGCGGGGCGTCAGCCCGTGCTGTTTCACCGCCGCTTCCGACGCCACCAGCACGGCGGACGAACCGTCGGAAATCTGGCTGGCCACACCCGCCGTGATCCGACCGTCCGGACGCAGCGTCTTGAGGCCGGCGAGCCGCTCCAGGCTGGTGTCGGCGCGCGCCGTCTCGTCATTGGCGAACTCGCCCACCGGCAGGATCTCCTTGACGAAGCGCCCCGCCTCGATGGCGGCGAGCGCGCGGCGATGGCTCTCGAGCGAATAGACCTCCATCGCCTCGCGCGAGATGCCCCATTTCTCAGCCATCAGCTCGGCGCCGCGGAACTGCGTCACCTCCTGGTCACCGAAGCGGGCATGCCAGCCCTTCGACCCGGCATATTGGTCGGGCATGCCCGCCTGCTGCGACAGCAGCACGGTCGAATTCATCGGGATCGCGCTCATGCACTGGATGCCGCCGGCCAGGACCAGGTCCTGCACCCCGGCCATTACCGCCTGCGCCGCGAAATGGATCGCCTGCTGCGACGATCCGCACTGACGATCGACGGTGACGCCGGGCACATGCAGCGGCAGCCCGGCCGCCAGCCAGGCGGTGCGCGCCATGTCGTGCGCCTGGCCGCCCAGCGGATCGAGCACCCCCCAGATCACATCATCGACCGCGCCCGGATCGACCCCGGCCTGCTCGACCGTGCCGCGCATCACATGAGCGGCGAGATCGAGCGGATGAACCTGTGAGAGCGAGCCGTTGCGGCGTCCGGTGGGCGTGCGGGCGGCGGCGACGAGATAGGCTTCGGGCATCGGATTGGTCCCTTTAAGATGCGAGCGCGTCATCGAGGCACTGGTGGAAC
>Ga0157380_10000432_pt1 | contig 25469 bp, 22 predicted proteins | sample S35metaG_FD_119757 | JGI IMG/M metagenome (GOLD analysis project Ga0157380, IMG submission 119757) | Switchgrass rhizosphere microbial communities from Kellogg Biological Station, Michigan, USA - S3-5 metaG | ecosystem: Host-associated > Plants > Roots > Rhizosphere > Soil | place: USA...
ACTCCTTATTATCTGAAATTTATTCATCGTTTCCCAGATGTTCATTCACTAGGAGTTGCTTCTTTAGATGAGGTAGTGAGGTATTGGCAAGGACTTGGTTATTATTCCCGTGCGAGAAACCTGCACAAGGCTGCGCAACAAATCATTGAAGTACACAACGGAATTTTCCCATCGTCTTACGAAGAACTCCTTAAGCTTTCTGGTGTTGGGCCTTATTCCGCAGCAGCTATATCGTCTTTCGCTTTTGGTCTTCCTTATCCTGTAGTAGATGGAAATGTCAAACGGGTGATTGCACGTTTTGCTGGTATTGTTGATCCTGTTGATGATCCTAAAACCCATGAACAGATTAGGACTCTTGCAGCTCAATATATGAAAGGAGTTTCACCCAGTGATTTCAACCAGGCCATTATGAATTTTGGTGCCTTGGTCTGTAAACCGCAAAATCCTCTTTGCCGGGAATGTAGCTTATCAAAAAATTGCATTGCCTTCAAACAAAAGTTGGTAGAAACGATTCCGGTCCGTTCTAAAAAGAAAACAAACGAACTCCGCTATTTCCATTTTTTCATTTTGCGATGGAAAGGAAAAATTTTACTTGAGCGCAGAGAAGATAAAGACATCTGGCAAGGCTTGTATGCTCCACCATTATTAGAGCGTGGGAATAAAAACAAACCTTCGAAAAAAGAGATTGATGTATTGATCAACCGAATAGCAGGGCACTCTGGCTTTGAGTTAATATCATCTTCTTTACCACATAAACAATTGCTCTCTCACCAAACTATTATTGGTCGTTTCTATGTAGTTGATCTTTTCAATACACCCAAGAAGAATGGGATGTTGTCTGCGTGGGTAAATGCCAAAACACTCCATGACTATGGTAAGCCAAAAATGATTGCAGCTGTTTTAGAAAAACAAACTTTTTAATAATGGGTTTTTGGTTTCTTGCTACTAGGGTAGAAGGCGGGCATCTTCCATAATGATTTCATATTTATACCCCGCTCCAAAATCCTTATTTAAGGTAATCTTTCCTTCGAACGCTACAATATCCCCGAGTGCTACTTTGTCTATCGTCGTTACCGTTAGATCTGTTTCATCCGCCATAGAACCGTCCTGAAGATGAATCCAGTTGCGGTTCATAATATTCGTATTTAGTTTTACGCACTTTCCCTTCACCTTGACGGTTTGCCCATCATATTTCTGCGGGTTCTTAAATAATTCATCAATGGAAATACCATCTGTCGGTGGATCAATTTTTGTTGATTGTGTGGGTTGTGATTCTCCAGAACTGCTTGATTTTTCAGTCGCATCTGCTGTGCCTGTGGTTTTTTGTTTTGAATTGCATGACCATGTCAACAAGCCAATCAATATTACTGTGATATATGTTTTCATGTGTGGTTGTTTGAGAAAAGATTAAAACATTAAGATACGGCTGATCGCCGTGAAAACCAAAATGAAAGAGTAGGGTATAGTCTCCCTGAACGAAGTACTAAGAAGGATCTAAGACCGGCTTTGGATGTTAGCTTTTATGGTTTTATCAACGATCCTTTCACAATCTCATCTTCCATGTTCAGGTTGAGGGCGCCCTCTGTGGTGATATGGGAAAGGAGATTCAAAATGTTGTTTCCATACATCTGGCTGGCATCTTCCGGCATCTCGCATTCTAAAGAAGAATTCCCAATGATGGTTACTCCATTCACCTGGATGGTTTTGTCATTTTGGGTTAGTGCGCAATTACCGCCTGTAGAGGCTGCGAGATCAACAATCACTGAGCCGTGACGCATGTTGTTGACCGTTTCAGCTTCAATCAAAACTGGTGCTTTTCGTCCACGCACCTGGGCGGTGCAAATGATGACATCAGCTTTTGAAGCCCTGGCTTGTACTTCTGCCCGTTGACGAGCCAAATACTCTTCGGATTGTTGTACTGCATAACCGCCAGCTCCTATATCGTCCTTTGCTCCTTCAACTTCGACAAATTTAGCCCCAAGACTTTGGACCTCTTCTTTGGCTGCTGATCTCACATCAAACGCTTCCACTACGGCTCCTAATTTCCTGGATGTGGCGATAGCCTGAAGTCCAGCCACTCCGGCACCAATGACTAGCACCTTAGAGGGTTTAATACTCCCTGCAGACGTAATCATCATGGGAAAATATCGGGGTAAGTTTTGTGCGGCAGTCAATACAGCTTTATATCCTGCAATGGAGGCCATTGAGGAAAGAACGTCCATAGCCTGGGCTAGTGTTGTCCTGGGAATCATATCCATGCTCAGTGAACGAAATGGATATTGCGAAAGCTTTGCATTTACCGTTTCATCCTGGTAGGGCCTGAACTGTGATATGAGTAGTGCGCCCGAATGGATTTGTGCGCAATCATTATCTGAAGGAGGAAAGATGGTAACAATAATATCTGCTCCTTTAAGGATGGAAGCTTTGTCCTTAATGGTTGCCAATCCGGAATAAGTGGAATCGCTAAACCCTGCGTCAGTCCCTGCGCCGCCCTCTATCCACCAAGTTGCATCCTTAACCTTTGAACGCTTAATATTCTCCGGAGTAATAGCTACCCGCTTGTCTTTACTTTCTTTAAGGACACCAATGGTCAATGACATGACATTATTTTTTGTTAGAGCGCCGAAAGATAACATGAATATTTGCTTTCCTAAAAAAGGCTAAACCAGGGTGGTGAAAATACCCCAGGTGAGCCACTATAACCAGATGCTTGACAAATCAACTATCTTAGGACCACATACATTTATCAGCATTACTATGAGCAAAACAATCATTCTTGTACACGGATATGGATTTGATCAACGGACATGGGATCCGCTTGAAATTGCGTTTGATGGATTTAAAACCATTCGTTTTTCGCTTCCGGGCTTTGGATCAGATACACCAAAGGACTCTTATACGATAGCTTCGTTGGCTAAACACTATTGGGAGCAAATCGACTCTGCACTGCATCCCAAGGTGCATCTCACAGGACACAGCATGGGAGGATATGTGTGTATTGAAATGGCAGCCCAACAGCCTTCAAGAGTAGCCAGTCTCTCGTTATTGCATAGTCATGTTTTTGAAGATAGTGTTGAAAAGAAAGCTCAACGAACGGCAACTGTGGCAGACATCAAAGCCAATGGCCGTTCTAGCATAGCACACAAAATGATTCCATCTTTCTTTGCAGATGCACCAGGATTCAAACCATTAGTTGATGCCTTGGTAGCTCGAGGAATGTCGTATGAAGATCCTGCTTGGTACTATGGTGCACAGGCGATGAGAGACCGTGCTGATCATGCTGAAACACTAACCAACCTTCAGGCTCCTGTGTTGATGATGTCCGGCTTAAAGGATGTTGCTGTTCCGTCTGATTTGGTATACCGCCAGGCGTCTCTTGCCTCAAAAAACACACTTATCCTTTATGAGGGAGTTGGTCATTTAGGAATGTATGAAAAGACAGCAGAAATGATTTGTGACCTGATTAAATTTTATAATAGCGTCGAGGCAGGTCAAATAGGATAATAATTTTCTACTGGTTGGGTCTATGACGTGAGTGATCGCGGCTGGTCTTTTTTTCGATATTTTTTTCCAGGGAAGCGGTAAGGTCAATTTGCATTTGATTGGCAAGACACATCAAGACCCAGAGAATGTCTGTCATCTCATCTTCAATCGCAGCTTTTATATCTGTGTTTTGTTCTGAAGGCTTGAGGGTTTGGTCGCCATATTTACGGACCATCCACCTGGCCATCTCTCCCACCTCTTCTGTAAGGATACCTAGGTTTGTTAGTTCGCTGAAGTATCCACCGCCATATTGCCGGATCCAATCATCTACTTTTTGTTGTGCTTCCTGGATGGTCATTACTCTTTGTTTTTGCTGTCTATAATAATGGTTACTGGTCCATCATTGACAAGGTTTACTTTCATATCTGCTCCAAAGATGCCGGATTGGATATCGCACCCCGATTGATTGGAGAGATATTTTTTGAAATGCTCATAAAGCGGAATGGCTTGTTCGGGCCTGGCGGCTTGAATAAAGGATGGCCTATTTCCTTTTTTAGTACTGGCGTGCAAAGTAAACTGGCTGATTACCAACAAGCCTCCATTTGCTTCTTTCAAGGCAAGATTCATTTTATCATCCAGGTCCTGGAATATTCTCAACTGCCATATTTTATCGGCAAGCCATTCGGCATCTTGCTGATTATCCTCGGTTTCAATGCCCACAAGAATAAGTAATCCCTTTTCGATCTGGCCGGTAAGTGTTCCATTACTTATCACGCTGGCGGAACTTACTCTTTGTATAACTGCTCTCATGATGACCTTTTGGGTGTTTTCTGGTGGGTATTTATAAACATTAAAGCTAATTATAACGCGTAAAGGCTATCCACTCAGCCCTCGTTATTTTTAATTTATCAACACTTCGTCTGAGTGTTGTGTCTGTAACTTGTTTATAAAGATCGTTCAGATTGAATCTGGTATTTGAAATGATAGGCTTGCTTAATAAGTATGAAGTTGGATGGGGTTTTATAAACATATTTAAAAAAATAGTATTAAACATATTGCATTATATACATTTCTGGATGAAATGGTGATAACGGTTGTATATTATTGATTATCAATAAATTAACATGTTAATAATACTGTGAATTGACGTGCATAAAAAGGGTGTTTTGGATATGGAAATATTTTAAGAGATAAATATCCACGAATCCACACCCTTAATGATGATGATAGAATAAAGTATATAATTTTAAAATCATCAATATCACACCATAAAGTCCGGATGGCAATCTCAAGTATCTTTGACCCAGATGATTTCAAAACCGAACGACACAAACCGATGGGTGAAATGGTGGCTCCTTGCAGGGGTTGTCATGGTGTTTGTTCAGATTTTACTTGGAGGCATTACCCGACTTACTGGATCCGGATTGAGCATTACCAGGTGGGACATCGTGACCGGTACATTACCTCCGCTCAACAGAGTTGAATGGGAAGAAGCATTTACGCTTTACAAAGACACACCACAGTATCAGAAGATTAATGAGGGAATGGAATTATCCAGGTTTAAGTTTATCTTTTTCTGGGAATACATTCATCGATTATGGGCCAGGTCAATGGGTTTTGTTTTCCTTTTTCCATTTGTCTATTTTCTTTATCGGGGCTGGTTGAAAAAAGAAACGATTCGACGGCTGATGGTTGTCATTTTGTTAGCCGGATTAGCGGCTTTATTTGGTTGGATTATGGTGGCGTCAGGCTTGATTAACAGGCCTTGGGTAAGTGCATATAAATTGACGATACATCTTGGTTTAGGTATTTCATTGTTTATCTTTCTAGCATATACCTGGATAAAAGAGAAAGGGTATACTACTATACCTGTTTCCAAAAAATGGAAGAATAGCTTGTATTGGATTATCGGTTTGTTGATCATCCAAGTTTGTTTTGGTGGATTTGTTTCAGGAATGAAATCTGCCTTGAATTATCCTACCTGGCCAAAGATGAATGGAGAATGGATTCCTGCTATTCTTTTTGATTCCAGTCATTGGAATATGGATTCTGTTTTGATGTACGATCAATCCGGATTTATGCCTGCGCTGGTGCAGTTTATTCATCGCAACCTCGCTTATCTTATTACCTTGATAGGAGTTGTTTTAAGTATCCAATGGATTAATTACCAGGAAAGAAAACACTCTTGGGTTGCATACTGTTTGCTTGGCATTATTGTTGTTCAGGTTTTACTAGGTATTTTGACTTTAATAGGAAGCAAGGGCGCTATTCCATTGTTTTATGGCGCAGCTCACCAGGGGGTGGGTATTTTGTTTTTAACCTATATTTTGTATATAAATCTCAAAACCAGTAGTAAATAAATTTCATTTTTGGATAATATATAAATTACACAACAAAAGGTTTTTACGTCCCGGTTATGAAATATAAGATCCTGGAAGAAAATGGTTTTAAATATATTGAATCTGATCCTGGACAGGAGAAGACGCTTCTTCTTTTACACGGGCTGTTTGGAGCGCTGAGCAATTTCGCCACTATCATAGATCACTTTGCCGGGAAAATGAATGTGGTAGTACCTATGCTTCCCATTTTTGATATGCCATTGCGTAAACTATCTGTTATGGGCCTGGTCAACCATGTTGATGAGTTTGTTAAGTATAAAGGCCTTAAAGAACTAAACCTGGTTGGAAATAGTCTTGGAGGTCATGTTGCAATTTTATTTGCACTTGCCCAACCTGCTATCATAAGATCTATAACCCTGACAGGCAGTTCAGGCCTTTTCGAAGCGCCGCTCGGTAGCACCTTTCCAAAGAGAGGGAATTATGAGTTTGTACAAAAGAAAACCGAAGCGACATTTTACAATCCTGAAGTAGCTACAAAGGAATTGGTAGACGAGGTTTATGATATTGTCAACGACCGAAATAAAGCCATAAGGGTCATTGCCATTGCAAAATCTGCTTTAAGACACAATATTAGTGATCGATTAATTCAGATCAAAAGGCCCGTTCTCTTGGTATGGGGTAAAGATGATACCATAACCCCGGCTTTTGTAGGGGAGAAGTTTCATGAACTGCTGCCAGAGTCAAATTTGTTTATCCTGGACAATTGTGGACATGCTCCTATGATGGAGCACCCAGAAGAGTTTAATAGATTGCTTTCAGAATTTCTAAAAGGGATCGGCGAATTACAATAACCCAGCTACGGTTGTTCCACGTGGAACAACTAGGACCCAAAAAATCAATTCCACGCCAAATCCAATAATTTGATTGTTCTACGTGGAACAAAACAAAAAACCAAGCACCTTAAATTAGATCGGGTATTTCAAACAACCAATCCCAATTGGGTTTTAACCGTTTATAAAGCTATGAGCAAAGGCATAAATCTTGATTTTCTTGATAGGACAATAGATCCGGCGAATGATTTCTATCAGTTCGTGAATGGTGGGTGGTTGAACAAAACAGAAATACCTTCTGACCGCAGCTCATGGGGGAGTTTCCACGAACTTTCAAAAGAAACCGACCGTAAAGTGCTTGATATCCTGGATGATGAACTAGACATTCCAGGAGCATCAGCCAACAAGGCAGCAAGGCTATTTGAAACAGGAATGGATTCTTTATCCATTGAAAAGGAGAAGCTGTCTGCTGTTAAACCATACATCCAAGCCCTCCACAACATATACCATGTCGATTTCTTTCCGGGCTTTTTAGGAAAAATTGCAATAAACGGGCTTCATTCCTTTGTTCATTTTAGTGTTCATCCAGATCTAGCGGACAGCAAAAAATATGCGGCGTACTTGGAACCAGCCAGCCTGGGACTCCCGGAAATAGAATACTACCTTGACCAGGATGAAAGGTCAATCGAAATCCGCGAGAAGTATGTGGCCTATATCAGGACAATATTGCAAAACGAGGCCAGCTTTCCTGCTGACAGAGCTCTTTCTGGCTCACAATCAATACTTCTCCTTGAAACCGAAATGGCATCCAAAATGCTGGCAAAGGAAGAAAGAAGACAAATTGAAAAACTCTATAACCCATACAGTTACTATGATCTGTCCCAAGCCACACCTGGTTGGGATTGGGAATCCTTTTTTAAAGAATTAAATATTGCAACCCCTGAGCAAATCATAATTACTGAACCAGGATTCGTCTCGTTCATAACAGAACACCTAAAATCCACCTCATTAGAGTTACTTAAAGATTATCTGGTCTTTCAGATAATTCACCAAGCTGCACCATATGCACATCACGAATTAGAAACTGCGCATTTTGAAATGTATAGTAAAACCCTTGAGGGCGTGGAAGTAATGCGACCACGAAATGAGCGATTAGTAAAAGTGGTCAACCAATCCCTTGGAGAATTATTGGGCCAGATGTTTGTAGCCAGGCATTTTCCACCTGAAGCAAAAGCTACCGCCTTGGAAATGACTGCAGACATCATCAATGCATTTAAAAACCGAATTAGTTCTTTGCCGTGGATGAGCGAAGCCACACGAGATTATGCGCTCGAAAAACTTGAATCCTTCAAAGTGAAAATTGGCTACCCAGATCAATGGAAGGATTTTTCTGCGCTTGAAATTGTTGGCCAGGAAGAAGGGGGTCATTATCTCCAGAACATTTTGGCTGTGGCAAAATGGAAACAACACATTGATTATCAGCGTATTGTAAAAGAAGTTGATACCGAAGAATGGTTTATGGCACCACAAGTAGTCAATGCGTACTACAATCCTATGTTTAACGAAATCGTATTCCCAGCGGCCATTCTGCAACCACCTTTTTTCGATTGGCAGGTTGATGCAGCAGTGAATTATGGAGGGATGGGCGCTGTGATAGGCCATGAAATCACCCATGGTTTTGACGACCAGGGAAGTAAATTTGATAAAGAGGGAAATCTTAATGAATGGTGGACTCCGGAAGATAAAACACGCTTCACCTCACTAACCGATAAGCTGGTTAATCAATTTGATGCGTATCAACCATTTGAAGATCTTGCCCTAAATGGAACATTTACGCTGGGTGAGAACATCGCGGATCTTGGAGGATTAAGCGTTGCGTATGATGCGCTTCAACTTTATTATAAACGCCATGGAAAACCAGAGCACATCGATGGCTTTACAGCCGATCAACGTTACTTTATGTCATGGGCTACCATTTGGAGAACAAAGATTCGCCCGGAAGCATTAAGAAACCAAGTTAAAACAGATCCACATCCTCCGGGACAATACCGGGCGGTTGCTGCACCATCCAATATGCAGCAGTTTTATCAGGCCTTCGAGATCGTTCCAGGTAGCGTTTGGTACCGGGAAGAAAAAGAAAGAATAAAAATCTGGTAAACAAGTAATATTCGAGCGTCCTTAAGACACTATAGATATAGGAAACTATAGGTCGATGAGAATCAAAAAGAAATATTGTAAAGAGTGTGCTGAAGAAATTCACGGCCGTAAGGACAAACAATTTTGTTCTGATTATTGCCGCGCCACAAACCACAACAATCGATACGAGGATCAATACACACTGATCCGCAGAATTAATAAAATCATCAGGCGCAACCGGAAAATCTTATTCAACCTGAATGCCCAGGGAATTACAATCATTCCTAAACTACAACTGATTGAAGCGGGATTTGAGTTTGAATATCACACCAACATTAATCATGCAGCATCCGGTAAAACGTACTATTTCTGTTATGACCAAGGATATACAGAAGTAGAGAAAGGAAATTATTTACTTATAACCAAAGGAAAGGAAAGGTCAAAGAATCACCAACAACAGACCACATCACTTAGACGGAAGAAGCCTCAACCAACTTAGCAAGGCTAATAAATTGTTCTACACTTATTTGTTCCGGACGCAGATCCACAACACCTTCGGCTCTCAACACATCTTCATGAATCAGGGGCATCAACGTATTGCGTAGTTTTTTTCTTCGCTGGCTGAAAGCCATTTTAACCACCCGTCTTAATGTCTGAAAGGGAACACCATCTATCTCTGTGCGATAACGGGTGAGTGAGATGACGGCACTTTGCACTTTTGGTGGAGGTGAAAACGAACCTGGTTTAACAGTGAATAACAATGTCGCATTGTAATATGCCTGTGTCAATACTGAGATAACACCAAATGCTTTGCTACCAGGTGGAGAACAAATACGTTCGGCCATTTCCTTTTGAAACATCCCGGCCATATGCGGCACTCGTGTACGATGTTGAATACCAAGGAAAACAATTTGGCTGGAAATATTATACGGGAAATTACCAGTCAAAACAAAATCAACATTTTCCGGAATAATTTCATCAAACCGCACACGAAGGATATCCGCTTGTATGATCTGTAGCGGAGTGTCTTTAAATTCCTTTTCGAGAATAGGAATCATGTCGCGATCAAGTTCCACAGCAATAACAGGAAGCCCTTTTGTAAGCAGGCATCGTGTCAATATTCCTTTTCCGGGACCAACTTCAACAATAGCCCCACAGCCATCAAGTATAAGTGATGAGGCAAGTCGCTCAGCGATGGGCTCCTGGGTGAGAAAGTGCTGACCAAAAGATTTTTTGGCTTTCATTGAAGTGTGAAGATATGTAAATGATATTGGCGTACGCGTGGGTTTAGTGCTTAAGCCCTGACTCCGGATGAATTCTTGTGTTTTTATAAAGGGGATATGGACCAATATATTTATCTAAAACAAAACCTGCTTTGCCTAAACCCACCGTATCGGTTTGCTCAATAAAATAGTAATGCATAGAGGAATCAATCACAAGGGTTTTCTGATAATCCATGCCAGAGAGAGGAAGTGACTTTGTCTTTTGATAGTAGGTGAGGGATGGATAGAAGATCCACGAGGATCCCAACCGCACACTATCAATATTTGATTTATCAGGAAAGAGAGAGGAGAACAATTCAGGATAGTAAGCATCATAATACCACTCCCTGCATCTTTTTAAAGAAAGTGGATGAAAGGAATTAAAGATCAAACTTGCACTAAGCACAATTCCAATGACAAACTTAAGATCTCCCATCTTAATAAGATTTAGGCCAAGGGCAAGAGGAGCGAAAATGAAGGGGATGAGATAAATAGTTTTTCTCCCAACCGGTGTACGTGAGCCTGTGATGTATTCATAAAAGACAATGCCAATAAGATTTAGCACCAAGAGGAAAAGCAAAAGAAGCAGTTGAGGACGTGAATTAATTTGCTTTGAAAAGTATGTTATCAGGAGAATAAGAAGCAAGGCCCCTGAAAGTATCCAAAATAAAAACGGGTGTGAACCCTCACCAAAATATTGTGAGCCATATAAAAGATTTCTCAACAAATCAATGATGGTCTCAGTGAGACTCGTCCCTCCTAGATCAAACTCACCGGATCCTCGAAGTGTACGGATCGGATAGTATAGTAACCATGAAAGAATAATGCCTACAAACACCCATAAAATTCCATGCCGACCAAGCAATGAAAACTTTTTATGAATGATCATCCACCCCAGCCAGCCAAACCCAACAGAACACAGTGCTAACAAAGCGGTAAAATTACTGATGACCGCCAATACCATCACCACCACCGAAAATAGTAGCCAACGAAATTCATAACGATCAATATATCTCAACAAACAATAAATACTCCACAGAACGCCAAAAGCCATCAACCCATATCCACGAGCCAATGAAAAGAAATCAAATAAATAAACGTGTCCACACAAGAGCAGAAATCCTGCAAGCTGCAACATGGGTGTTTTGATATATCTCCATGAAATCAAAGCAGCTGCGAAAAAATATAAAGCCCCGGCAAGAATGTTTGGAATACGAAGAGCGAAAGCACTTTCTCCAAAGAAGCCAGCTGACCATTGTAATAGCAAAGTATTTAACCAATGATTATTGGCAGACTGCCAGCAATAATAATCGGAAAGCCAACCCCAGATATTGTAATGCCTGAAACTCAACCAGGTGCTTGCTTCATCATGCGTTATTGGAATAACGGCAGCACGATATGCAACCAGGAAGGTGAAAATGAAAACACAACCAACAAGTAGCCAACGTTCTTTTATAGTAGTAGAACTCACCATTGTTAGAACACGTCTTCTCTATAGGGTAGATTATAACGAACGCCTACCTGGAACTGGGAAGTTTTTAAACTTAATGCAGGATCGTCGCTTTGCGTATCCCTATACACATATCGACCTTCAAAAAATAAGCCCGAAGAAAATTCATATTGGACCAAAGTACTCCAGTAAAAAATATTCGCATGCACTCCTTGTCCAATATAGTGGCCATAATCATCCGGACGTTGTGTATTTGGTTTAATCACATTGGCTCCATACGAAACACTATCCCGGTCTTGACCTGTATACATCAGATGAATATTGCTCTGCAGAAATAACCGGTTGGTTGCCTGGTAACGCAAAGAAAAAATCCACTCATTGAAATTACCCCCCAAAGGATGTGCAAGGGTTTGTTTGTAATTGGAATAATTAGCCTGGGAATCATAATGTGAGTACGTATAGGGACGCACCCGATTCCATTCCACTTGTGCATCTAAAAATTTTATCCCGAAAGCGTTTATATATTTAGTGCCAAGTTGGAAGCCAAATTTATTCCCCCACCAATCAAGATGGTTATCCAGGATCTGGCTGATCGCAATATCATCCAGGATCAATTGTCCATAAAGCGAGATAGCTTTTTTAATATCCAATCTCCCATTTAAACCGAGCAGAACATTATCCGGACTACCTATCCAACTTTCTACAGTTCGATACAGGATGATAGGGTTGAGGTACTGGAGTTCGAATTGATCTTCCGGTCGATCAAAAATGACTGTTTCAAATAACCCAAGACTTAAAGTGCGGTTCGGTTTGAAACTCAGGTAATGCGCAGCCATGTACTTCTTGGGTACGGCTTCTGAAAACCCAGACACCGACATAAAATTGTCAGCGGAGATTTCTGCAAAAATATTCTGGTAATGAAATTTCCAAATACGTGTATTCAATTTGAGAGAGAAGTACGGTGTAGAAAAATCAGACAAGAAAAGGGAACGTATGCCGTCACCAATAAAGAACTGGTTGTGCCCAAGTTGAAATCCAAAATATTTTCCAAAGTTTACGCCAACATATGCAGTGGCTAATAAAAAGTCCCGGCCTTTTGAAACATCAAATAAGGTGCTGTTAAAATCTTTGAAAGAAGCAACGCCAGGCACTACGCCAACAGAGTCAGTATATTGGTTGATGTAATTGGTATACCGCACCTGGCTGTCATAAAAACTGGTCTGGAAAAAAACATTTTTCCCAATTCCTCCCCGTAGGCTTAATCCTCGTTGGTTGTAATAAGTGGTAACATCTTCATTAGATTCATACCCGACAGCAGCATGCAAAATCGGATTCACGCGTAAGTAGAAATCCTTGACATCTACTTCGTAAAAATGAGCGGGTGTTTTATAAAAGGTTTTCCATAACGGATGTTTACTAAGTCTATATCGCGAAGTAAGACTATCTGAAGTGTAGTGAAACAGCCCAGTGGAATCCTGGCTATAGAGTATTTGAAAAAAAGGATCTCCTGCGGGATTTACAAATTCATTTTGCTGATCGTAAATGCTTTGAAGTTGAAAACCTGATACAGGACTATTGGTATGATAAGAAAAGGAATCGGCCAGGATCACAAGGTCATTTCGCCAAAATGGTTTAAGTGCTGAATGCAATGAAGAATCACCACCTCCGGATAGGATGATCATCCTATCATAGCGTTGATGAGTCAATTGGTCCATTTCCGTTAGGATGTTTTGAGCACCAAGAGGGCCGGTAACAACAAGGATCAGGCCAAGCGTCATGACGACGATACGAGAAAGATGGTTTTTCATTACAGCTTAAAGTTAAGCAGCCACGACTTAATAGCGGTATCAAAAGCATCTTGTGGCTCATCGATAAACTGTACGGCTACAGGAAGAATATAGATGGGAAGTGAAAGTTGCAAGAGTAAGTCGCGATGTAGATCCAAACGCATAGCATCTTTTTCAGTCGTGAGGATGATGCGTTCACGCCCTTCAGGCATCAGTTTGAAATGACGCTCAATGTCCCCAACATCAAAATTGGAGAATGGATGATGGTCATTGTATTCAAGCATCCGGACATCACCGCTGAGGGAGTCTACATATTCCAATAAATATTCAGTGCCAGCTATAGCGACAACCAGCAACACATCAAGCTCCGGATTAAGAGTGATTCGTTCTCCATTTCCATACATCTTATAAGGTAGACCATATCGATATTTACTGAAAAACACCTGCTGGCTTTTATCATATGTTACCGCTGCTCGAATTTCTTCCATTTCAGCCGCAGGCAAACGATCTGGACATTTGGTCACCACGATGACATCTGCACGTTTTGCTCCGCCTCTCCACTCGCGTAACCGTCCAACAGGCAACAACCAATCCTTAGTAAACAACCGGTTGTATTCCGTTAGCAAAATATTCAACCCGGGAACCACCTCCCTATGTTGATAACCATCATCAAGCAATACAACTCGTGTTGATGGGTGAGACCTGATCACCTGGGGAATAGCAAAACTCCTGCTTTCAGCTACCGCAACAGCTACGTGTGGATATTTGCGTTTGTATTGAAGCGGCTCGTCGCCAGATTGAGTGGCATTATGGCTTGGAACAACTTCTAGATATCCAGTTGTCTTTCGTTTATATCCTCTGCTTACCACGGCCAATGGTAAATATTCATGAAGCAAACGGATCAAATATTCAGTATGCGGTGTTTTGCCTGTCCCACCTACTGTAAGGTTGCCAATGCTGATTACGGGAATGCTGAAGGTGACACCGCGCAGCAGACCAACAGCATAGAGGCCGTTACGAATAGCTATACCGATACCATATAATATAGCCAACGGCAATAAAAGCAACTTAAGCACCCATTGATTTACCATACACGACAGGCCCGGAGGCGGAAGTAAAAGTAAACAGGGAAAAGCAAAGCGAGGGAACGCTTATTTCTGAGCCTTGCGCACGAGGTATATGGCCACACTTCCAAAGACAAGATTGGGGAGCCACATCGCCAGCATCGGATTCATATGCAGGTTAGTGGAAAATGTAAGAGCGAACTTGCTTAAAAAAACAAATAAAGCACCGATGAATATACCAAGTGCCAGGTTAAGACCCATTCCACCACGAATTTTCCGGGAGGATATGGAAGCCCCGATGACGGATAGAATAATAATGGTAAAGGGCTCTGCCCACCTTCGGTGATATTCTGATTTCATAATCCGCGAAAAGCCAATGCCACGTTCTTGCTCATATTTAATAAAGCGACGTAATTCGGCAGACGTCATCATTTCCTTGTCATTGGTGTAATACACGAAATCAGACGGATAGAGAGAGATAGCCGTATCCAACCTCATCCCTTTCCCGGAAAAATAATACTCTTTGCCATCGATCCATTTCCGGATATCGTAGTCATTGAGTCGCCATTTTTTATCTGCAGGTAAATATTTGAATTGTTTCGCATGAAGGACAAAGGTCAATTTCAGATCATCATATTGTTCAAGCCGGAGCCCTGTCCCTGAGCTGTCGCTGGTGAGATAGTTGGAAATAAAAACTTTTGATTCAGGCCCGATAAACAAATGGATATTGCTGCTTTTCACTTTGTAGTTGTTTTTGAAAATGTATTTGTTTTCAAAGGTCATCATGGTTTTATTTCCTTGCGGAAAGTAAATATGATTGCCCAACAAATAAAGCGCTGAAAGAAAACAGGAAGCGATCAGATATGGTCGTAAAAAACGCATATAACTCATACCGGCATTTAACATACCAACCACCTCTGTATTTGTAGCCATACGGGATGTGAAAAAGACCACAGCGATCAATGAAAAGATCGGCCACAACAAACCATTGATGTAGGGAATAAAATTGAGATAGTAATCAAGGAGGATCTCCTTTTTGGTTACCGGCTGATCTACAAATTTTTCAATGTGCTCACTGAAATTGATCGTGATGGCAATAATGGAAAAGAGGAGTGCCGTAAAGAAAAATGTACTGAGGTATTTACGGATGATATATCGGTCAATGGTCAGCAAAATCGTTTCCGGTTTGGAGGTGCAAACATAGGTAATAAACGCAAACACCCTTGAATTATGCGTTATCGGGCTTTGCGTCTGCTATTTATGATATTGAAACTGGACACCTTATCCAACAACCCATTTAAGGTAAGGCAATCACGATATATTAACATACTATGTACATGGGCGTCCCGCAGGATTCGTAAAAATTGAATTACTTTGGCTTTGGATTTTACGAACACTATCCTATGAATGAGACCGGGCAGTCCAGTATCGAGCGACTGGAACAGGAATTAAGCCTGAAGCAGCTACAAATCAACAGCCTCCTGACGATCACCCAGGCGATCAACGATAATGTGGCAGCTCCCGAACTCTATAGCATGTACAAATCCTTTATTGGCTGGGAGATGGGCATCAAGCGTATGGCTCTTTTCTTTAAGCAGGATGAAGAATGGCAATGTGCTACCCACTTAAAAGCTGAGCATCTATCATCACTGGATGATCTCGGGCCGCTGTTGAAACGCTACAATAAGACGCAACGTATAACGAATGCGGATTCCGCATTGCTCCAGGGGTTTGAACTCATCATCCCGGTTTATCACAAGAAAAATCCGATTGCTTTCGCCCTGATTGGTGAAGTCAGGAAGGATGCCAACGAGTACAACCAGATCCAGTTTATCACCACGTTTACTAATATCATCGCTGTGGCGATTGAGAATAAGCGTCTTTTCAAAAAGCAAATTGAGCAGGAAAGGATTGCCAGGGATATGGAATTGGCCAGCAGCGTCCAGAAGATGTTGATCCCAGATCACCTTCCCAAAAGCAAGTATTTTGAAATGGCGACCGTCTACAAACCGCACTTTACTGTTGGGGGGGACTATTTTGATTTCATTCAATACGATGAAAAGCGATTGGCGTTTTGTATCGCGGATATTAGTGGTAAGGGTGTATCAGCTGCTATCCTGATGGCCAATTTCCAGGCGATCCTTCAAAGCTTGATCTATCAGTACAGGGATCTGGAGACTTTTGTCTTCGCCCTCAATGAGGCTGTATATCGCATCACGCGTAGCGACAGGTTTATCACGCTATTTATTGGTGAGCTTAATCTTCATAAGAATACACTCCAGTACATCAACGCGGGTCATTATCCCCCGTTCCTGATCCAGAATGGAGTGGTAACCAGGCTGGAAAGTGGCTGTACGATTATCGGGGCTTTCGAAGCGTTACCCGAAATCCATATGGGTGAAGTTAAGCTCACGCATCCGGGAGCTCTTTTTGCTTGCACAGATGGTCTGACAGATATTGTCAATGATCTCGATCAATATTTCGATGACGATCACCTTTTGGCCATCCTCGGAGATGCCGATAAAGCCATCTCTGCAGAGAACATCAATACTACATTGATGAATGAAGTTGACCACTTCAGAGGATCCAGGCCTTACCCGGATGATATTGCCTTATTGACCTGTAAGTACAAGGTATAGTCGAATAAGGAATTCCGACCAAGGAATATCGAATTAGGAAGTTTTGACTTCCGCCTGGAAAAGCTTAAAATTCCGACCTTTACCGAAATTGTTTATCATTACAAGCAACTTTGGAGGTTATTCATGAGAAATAAGACAGCAGCGGGGCTTTTTGCTATTTTCCTTGGCTGGGCCGGTGTGCACCGGTTCTACCTGGGTCAGGTGGGCCTTGGTATATTATATGTCTTCCTGACCATTATTTCCTTTGGGGTGATCTCCAGTATTCTCGGCCTGATTGATGGAATTACGTTATTCAACATGGCTGAAGAACAGTTTGACCAAAAATATAATGCCCAGCAAGGGATGGTGCCTCCGGTTTATAACCGCAGGATGCAACAAGGATATCCTCCTCCGGCACAACCAAGACAAAGAGCTTCTTCTTCTAAAAGGCAAGCCTCCGCAAAGGAACTACAGAACCCATTTAAAGTGAATGGGATCAAAAAGTATAAGGAATTTGATCTTGAAGGAGCCATCGAGGATTTTAAAAAAGGACTCGAAATCCATCCAAGGGATATTTCGTTGCACTTTAATCTCGCCTGCGCATACTCGCTTACAGAACAGGTTGATAAGGCTTATGCACACCTGGATCGTGCGGTTTCACTGGGCTTTACTGACTTTGATAAAATCAAATCACATGATGACCTGGCATATGTCAGGATACAAGACCGTTTCGATGATTTCCAGAAAAACGGGTACAGGCTTGAATTGCCTGCTGTGGAAAACACTACTGAAGTACCTGATGTTCCCCAAGAGCAACATGTTCAGGATGATGTACTGCTTGCTCAGTTAAAGCGCTTGTCCGAACTTAGGGACAGGGGTTTATTGTCTGAACAGGAGTTTATCATTGAAAAAAGAAAGCTTACGCGTTAAATAAATGTGAAGTGACGCCACTTTTGGCACAATCTTTCGTCTTACTAATATAAACTCATCCGGCATGATCGCCAGGGAACTCATATCACACCTCATTCATCCACTCCGGACCTCTGATACAGGGGAACAGGCGTTGACGTATTTGCAGGTGTATCACCTTAAACACCTTCCTATCGTCAACAACGAGCAACTCCTTGGGACGATTTCGGAAGAAGACATTACCACCAGCCCGATTGATGAGCCGATTGGTTCTTTTTCTCTTGGACTCAATAAGGCGTATGTAAGAGACTCAGATCACTTATTTGAAGTGATGAGTGTCATGGCAGATCATAAGCTTACGGTGATCCCGGTGGTCGACCAGAAAGACAACTACCTGGGCCTAATCACGCTTGAAGACCTGATTCATTATTACGCGAGGAGTTATTCCTTTTCAGAGCCAGGAGGAATTATTGTCATCGAGTTGCAAAAATCAGATTACAGTCTCGCAGAAATATGTCGCATCATTGAGAGCGAAAACGCTGTTGTTCTCAGCAGTTTCCTCACACACGACGTAGATACTAAGATGATGTATCTCACCATCAAAACCAATCAGAAAGAAATCCAACATCTGCAGGCAACCCTTGAACGGTTTGGATATACTATAAAAGCGTCATTTTCAGAAGAAGGTTATTATGAAAGCCTGCAAGATCATTTTGACGCATTTTTGCATTATCTCAATGTCTGATGCTGGCCTTTGGCAGGATACCTTACCTCATAGCAGGACTATTTTTTATTATTAATGGTGCCTTTAGCCAGACAGTCACTGTCCAATCCATAACTATTCACGGGATTAAACGAACGAAGCCTTCCATCGTTTACCGCGAACTCACCTTTAAAGAAGGAGATACTCTTTCTCAATCAGACTTAGGACCCATCCTTGAACGTAACAGGAATAACCTGATCAACATGGGTATTTTTACCGAGGCCATCGTCAATGTATCAGAATGGGATACAGAAGCAGGGGTCGTGGATATCAGTATTGAATTAAAAGAATCCTGGTATATCTACGCCATGCCGATTCTTGATTTGGCTGACAGGAATTTCAACGTCTGGTGGACTACTTACAATCATGCATTTGACAGGCTTAACGTTGGTGCAAGATTAGACTGGTTGAATTTTACAGGACGCAATGACAGGCTTAAAGCAAAAATGCAATTTGGTTATACACCGAAGCAGGAAATTGAATATCGATTCCCATATCTCAACAAACGCCAAAGCCTCAGCATATCTACTGCGTTTAATCACAGCATCAACAAGGAGATCAGTTACATCACCAGTGAAAACCGTGAACAATTTGTACAGTTGGATGAGCGTGTTTTGCAGAAAAAATGGCAAGGAGTTGTCAGAGGTTATTATCGTCCTTCTCTTTTTATGAAATATGAGATGGCGCTGAGTTATCAATATTTAAAAGTTGACCAGGACATTGTGACTGATTATAACCCGATCTATTTCAGTAATGGAGACAGTACACAAAGTGTCTTTTCTCTTCGGGGAGCAATTGAATACGATGACCGTGATATAAAATTATTTCCAGCCAAAGGCATTAAGGCGGGACTTGAATTAGAAAAGATTGGCTTTGGAAAGGGGGATGATGAAAATGCATTAATTTCTTTCCTGACACTAGAATGGAATATTTCTTCCGGACGTCGTTTTCAACACCGGATTTCTTCTGTCAGCAAGTACAGTTTAAGCAGGAGCAGACCTTCACACATTTATTACAGAGGGCTTGGCGCAGGCGTGAAATATGTTTCCGGATATGAACTATATATTATTGATGGTCTCGATTTCACGCTTGGGAAATATCAGTTATCTTATAAGATTATAGAAAACCAGGCTGACCTTGGCAAGCTTATGCCAGTCGATCAGTTCCGGAAAATCAGTTATGCCTTTTATATTTCTGCACTTGCAGAGGCAGGATATTCCAACGATCCTTTTACAGGCGATACCAATCCTTTAGCCAATCAGTGGTTATACGGCGGAGGGCCCGCAGTCACCATGATGTTGTATAATAATTTTCTCTTCCAGTTTAGCTACAGTGTCAACCATCTTGGTGAAGCAGGATTCTTTATTCACAACAGGACGAGTTTCTAAGCGTCTTATACATCTGCTTATTGAATTTCCGTTTTTGGATATTGGATACGTTGGGCCACCAACAAACTCAAAATGGCAAAGGAAGTAAAAAGGAAAAACCCTGTTTGTAAAGATGACTTGTTAGTGGTCAGGATATCGAGCTGGCTGCTCATATCCTCTATTTGATTAAGCTGCTCGGTCAGGATTCCGCTAAAGCCGATATAGGACATAAAAATGGCAACGACCATTACATCTGCCATCGACCATTTCCCGGTCTTGAAAACCATAAACTTGATGAACCGGTTATTCCTGAGTTTGGATAGGTATAAATAGATTGTTGTACAGATGAGTTTTGAAATCGGAAAAATCACACTGAATAGCAAGACCAGTAATCCAACAAATAGTACGTCCCATTTATCTTGCTCCAGCATATGTCTGACCACCTCCAGGATACTTTTGCTTCTATAATAAAGCACCTGGTCCCGGAAAGTAATTTGTTCGCCAAGTAATGAGAAGTTCATGACTTCAATCCGAGCATCGATTTCAATCATAGGGATAAACAACCCGGCCGTCAACAGGCTAAAACAAATAACCACATAAAGTACAAACTCATTTTTCTGAATGGTCGTAGTCAGGAGTAGCATGAGCCCAGTGAGAATCGTGAGCAAGTAAACAATGGTAATATACCAATGCCCCATTTTGTTTAAATGATCCAGATCCTGCTTAAGCTGTTCTATAGTGTCTACTCTGTCACCATAAGAATACCGGTCTATAATCTCGCATTGCTCGTTGTAATCAATCTCTCCGAAAGTCTTTTCTGAGTATTCTGAAAGTTTATCCCGAATATAATTTTTTAAGGTATCTCTGTTGTCCGGATCACTGAGAAAGGAAAGGATTTGTTCGGTGAAAATCGGGATGTCCTTCTTCATTTTATCAAATACGCCAAGGACATCAACCCCTACACTTTGAAAAACACCGCCGATCGTTTGTGATTTTTCTTTGTGAAAACGTGCTTCTAGTTCTGTAAATGTTTTCGCCAGGAAGGATTCCACCTTGCCCCGTAAACCATTTATCTGTTCGGGTGAAAAATTTAATTCTTCAATTTTGCGGCTGATAATGTCGGAAAGAATAATTTTCCACTCATCCACGCTGAAAAGTCCATACTTGATCTTGGAGAGTTCGATCAGGTCATCTTTGATAACTCTCCGTTGTTGTTCAAAGGAATAAATACGGATACTGCAAAAGCAGATGAGGACCACTGCAATTGATAATATGATATAGCGAATTGAAGTCATAAGGCAATTAGTATGGATGCCAAAAAGCAATTTGCTTTCTGTCTCCGACTTAATGTTAAATTAACTAATTACCTTAAAAAGAGATTAAAGAACACCTGGAAATTACCGGATTTTCAATTCTGCCAGCACCGGAAGGTGATCCGATGGCAACCGTCCATCCCAGGAGTCTGATAGTATAGCATGTTTTTGCACGCTAATATTGTTTCGGATAAAAATAAAATCAATCCGATTGTCGCCTACACCCGGAATTTGAAAGTTTCCCGAGAAGGTTCCGGAAGGACCATGATGGGGTTTGGTAGATACAAACTTTGCATCTGTCATATAATAGGATGATAACGTATCTGTAATTATTTGATATGGCAAGCTGGTTTCAATACTGTTGAAATCTCCGGTTAGAACCACTGGAGAATCACCCGTGATAGATTGTATACGAACCAACAATAATTTTGCACTTTCGGCACGTGCCTTTTCGCCCATATGATCAAAGTGTGTATTGAATTGAAAGAAAATTTTCCCAGTTTTTTTATCAGCAAATTTAGCCCAGGTGACAATCCTCGGTAAGGCAGCATCCCATCCTTTTGATCCTACCACTTCCGGAGTTGCAGACAACCAAAAAGTATTTCCATCAAGACGGTCAAACCGGTCTTTTCGATAAAGGATGGCTGAAAATTCACCATCCGGGCTTGGATGAATTGTACCATCTGTTCTGCATACTCCAAACCAGGCATACTCAGGTAAATCTATTACCACCTCATCAAGCTGTCTTCGGAATGCTTCCTGCACACCAATGATATCAGGTTCGTGGTACCTGATCATACTAGCTACTAACGGCCGGCGATTGTCCCAGTAATTAATGCCATCGCTTTCAACAGGCAGACGGATATTGTAGGTCATGACCACAATGGGGTCGCTCTGTGTCGAAGCAGAAAGAGCGAAAAGGAAAAAAGGCAAAAACAGGAGAGTACGGATCATTCACTTAAAGTTAAGCTTTTCGTGAGAACGTGAGAACGTGAGAGACGTGAGAGGTGTGGGACACGTGAGATGCGTGTGAACGTGAGAACGTGAGAGGTGTGGGTTATGTGAGAACGTGAGAAAGTGAGAAGCGTGAGAGGTGTGGGACACGTGAGAGGCGTGAGAACGTGAGAAGCGTGAGAACGTGAGAAGCGTGAGAAGCGTGAGAGGTGTGAGAGGTGTGGGTTTTGTGGGCGTGAGATGATTCGCAAATTTTAATTTGCTATCACTCAGACGTAAGTAAACTTAGGCCTAACTATTCTTGACTTGGCCTGTTGCCCATTGCCTATTATCAATTCCTTCGCCTCAGCCTCAGCCTTCGCCTTGTCTATTGTCTATTGTCTATTGTCTATTGTCTATTGTCAATTGCCTATTGCCCATTGCCTATTGCCCATTGTCAATTGTCAATTGTCAATTGTCAATTGCCAATTCCTTCGCCTCAGCCTCAGCCTTCGCCTATTGTTTAATACCCAGGACCACCTCAACGCTATCGTCTGTATAAATTTCAATGCGATAGATCCCAGCCGGAAGATTGGACACATCGTGCTGAAACGAATTCTGACCAACGTACACTCTCTTATTGTCCAGAGTATAAATCATCACTTGTTCATAATCATCCGCAAGGGCGTCGATATAAAACAATGAAGAAAAAGGATTGGGATACAATGAGAAGGATACGTTTTTGGAAATCTCTTTTGATGACGAAACCATTTCTTTAAGATCAAAGGAATACGCTTCAGCCTGGTAGACATAACCGCTGCCGCTAAAAAAGCTAGTCCCATTGTACAGGTAGACTACGCCGTCAATCACAAAAGAGGCAGGCGCCCATCGTGATTTGCCTGGATGAGGTGGAAGACTGTCCCATGAATTCAGTATTGGATCATAACTCCACATTTCGCCAGTCTCCATGGAGTTGTGATCATCACCATCACCACTCAACACATATCCTTTTCCATCGTATGAAAACTGAGTGCCTGCTACACGACCTTCACCTGGAATATCCGCCATTTTCTCCCATACCTCAAGGGATGGATCATAACGATACAATTCGCGGAAGATGCCATTGCCATGGCCAAATGCAGTGTATACATAATCACCCATAGCAAACTGGTATGGATGATGTCGCCTGGAATCAGGATAGTCGGGCTTTTGTGACCAGGAATCTGAGGGGATATCATATTCCCACCAATCGTTCAGGTTACCGTTATTGTTATTTCCCAAGCCCATGAAAATTTTTCCTTTGTTGGCCACAAATGTTGGATGAAGACGTGGTTCACAAGGACATGAAGTCAGCTGTGACCAGCGCATCGAATCAGGATCAAATACCCAGAGATCACGTAGCATCGAATCTATGCTCGTCCCAAAACCAAAATAGGCTTTTCGATCCCAGACATCACCAATGCCATAACCTCGTGCATGACCCGGAAACTCAGCTAATGTATCCCAGGTATCCGTTGCAGGATCAAACTGAAGAAAAGCCGAAGAAGGGCCCTCAAATTCGGTTGTTCCTGAGACCAGGTAACCTTTGTCATCAATAGCAAATCCGAAAGTATGATCGGTAAGAAAGTCAGGGGGAGGCGTTGCGGGTTTCCATTCCTGCGAGAAGCAAGGAATCGAAATCAACATCAGGAATAGAAATAAGTTAGTGTTGCTCATCCTCCAAAGATAACAGAAAGAGGCATAGAGCATAGGGCATAGGGCATGGGGCAGGAGAATGATTCTTCAAGCAAATTTAAATTTGCTTTTGCACAGACGTAAGTACTCTTACGCCTAACTTTTTTTGCTGATTGTATTGCCACTTTATAGCTTCGCTATATTGTGGAGTCTCTGCTGCGCTTTGAAATGCTTCCTTGCCCTATGCCCTATGCCCTATGCCCTATGCCTTTCGCCTCAGCCTTCGCCTTATTTCAACACTGTGCCTTCGTGGTTGACAGCACTTACAAAACTTCTGGCTTCAAGTTTATGATTGGTATATACTTTATGCATGGCAGTTGCGATATCTGTTGCTTGAAGTTTTTCCTGGCAGAGAGCGAAGATGGCAGGTCCGGCGCCGCTGATAGAACATCCTAATGCACCCATTTGCAGAGCGGTCTCTTTGATTTTATCAAAGTGTGGGATCAAATGTTTTCGTTGATGTTCAATCACATGATCTTGCATCGAGCGGCTAATCAGATCGAGATCACTATTGTGCATACCAATGACAAATGATCCGAGATTAGCTGCTTGTTGCACCATCTGCGGCAAGGGAACATCTGGTGAAAGAATTCCACGAGCAGTTTTTGTTGGAATCGAAATATCAGGAAGCAGAATTGCCATGAATAATCCGGGTGGTGTGTAAATCCGGTGGTAATCGAGTGTGTGAATATCCCGGATCAAGATTAATCCACCGATCAGCGCAGGCACAACATTATCACCATGCATTGATCCGCTTGCGACCATCTCCCCTTCAAGCGCAAAAGAAACCAGGTCACGTTTTTCAAGTGGACGATTTAATAATTCATTGATCAATACAGCAGCAGCTGTAGCACTGGATGCACTGCTACCAAGTCCACTGCCTGCCTGGATGTGTTTGTGTATTTTTAGTTCAAGTCCGCGACCTTCTTCACCAAGATGTTTCAACAATGCAAGTGCTGTGATACCAACTATGTTTTTTTGCGGATCGAGAGGGATATCTTTTTTATAACCGGTAACCTCCACTATATGCACACCTGGCGCATCAACAAACTTTCCAATGATTTCATCAGATGGAATATCCAGGGCAACGCCTAGTGTATCAAATCCACATGCGAGATTAGATACTGAAGCAGGAGCGATGACTTTGATGCCGGAATTCATGTAGTGAGCAGTGAGCGGTGAGCGGTGAGCAGTGAGCAGTGAGCAGTGAGTTGTGAGCAGTGAGTTGTGAGTTGTGAGTTGTGAGTGGGGATTTGTGAGCAGTGAGCAGTGAGCAGTGAGCAGTGAGCAGTGAGTTGTGAGTTGTGAGTTGTGAGTTGTGAGTTGTGAGTTGTGAGTCAGTGTGTGGTTTCGTGAGTCGTCAGACGTGAGTCGTGAGTGGGGATTTGTGAGCAGTGAGCAGTGAGTGTGGATCGTCAGATGTGAGATGTAATAATAGTTAGTTTTTTAAATATGAACACTGGAAGCTGGTAGCTCGAAGC
>Ga0157380_10000435_pt1 | contig 25417 bp, 24 predicted proteins | sample S35metaG_FD_119757 | JGI IMG/M metagenome (GOLD analysis project Ga0157380, IMG submission 119757) | Switchgrass rhizosphere microbial communities from Kellogg Biological Station, Michigan, USA - S3-5 metaG | ecosystem: Host-associated > Plants > Roots > Rhizosphere > Soil | place: USA...
AGCTGCTCGGCACCGCCCGCCGCGGTTACTTCGTCGAGGGTCTCGGCGGCGCCCAGTTCGCGCTGCCGGGCGCGGTCGAGCGGCTGCGCTCGCTCCCCGAAGACGACGGCTCATTCCTCCTCCTCGCCGCCACCGACCCGGCCAACCCATATGGCGCCTCTCTGCCCTGGCCGAAAGCCCCCAGCGGCCGCCGCCCCACTCGCACCCCCGGCGCCCACGTCCTTCTCCGCGATGGCGCTCCGGTCCTCTACGTCGAGCGCGGTGGCCGGGGATTCGTCCGCCTGGTCGAGCTCAGCGCCGAGGAGCTGGCGGCGGCCGTCGCTGCCCTCGCCGCTGCCGTCGCCTCGGGCCGCCTGCCAAAGCTCGCCGTGGAGAAGCTCGACGGCGACCCCGTGATCGGCTCCGGCCACGAGGACGCCCTGCTCGACGCCGGCTTCAGCCGCGGCCCCCGCAAGCTGACGCTAGCGGCGCGCTGAGAACCTAGACAGGCTCCCGCCACATCTCGCGGACCGGCGGTCCCCCGGCGGGCATGTCGAAGGCGCCGGTCAGGGCGAAGCCATTGCGTTCATACAGCGCCCGGTTGCGCTCGGTGCTCGACTCCAGGTAGGCGGGGCTCCCCTCGCGGTCGCAGAGCTCGAGCATCGGGGCCAGCAGGGTCCCGCCAAGGCCTCGTCCCTGGCACCGGGGTTCCACCCCCAGGTAATGCAGGTACCAGTGTGGTGCCCGGGGGTGGTGCCGTTCCAGGCGCAGCAGCGTCCAGATCGCCAGGGGCAGGCGGCGGCCGAAGATCTTCGCCATCTGGCGGGTGTGGCGCAGCTCCTTCGCCAGCGGGACCCGCCACTCCCCGGGTCGGGCCCAGATCGCGCCGCCGCTGCCGTCCTCGACGATCCAGACCTGGCGGTATGCCGGGACCAGGTTCTCGATCTCGAGCGTGAAGAAAGCGAGGAGCTGCTCGGCTCGGGTCGAGTCGTCGGGAAGCAGATGCGCCCAGGCCGGGTCATCCGCGAAGGCCAGCGCCAAGCACTCGGCAACCGCCTCGTGGTCATCCTCCGTTGCCGCTCTGATCTGCGTGGTCGGCAGCGCCACTGGCCCACCCTAAAGCCACTCCGCGATAATCCCCCCGATGGCGGATCGCGAGGAGGGGCAGAGCCCGGTCGAGCTGCTGCGCAGCGTGCCGCTCTTCGCCGACCTCGAGGAGGGCGAGCTGGAGCGCTTCTCGCGCGTCGCCGTCGCTCGCTCGTTCCCGGCCGGCACACGCGTCTTTCACGAGGGGGACCACTCCGACGCCTGCTACATCGTTCGCGACGGCAGCTTCCGCGTCACCCGCGAGCACTCCGATGGGCGGGCGATCACGTTGGCGACCCTCGGCACCGGCGACATCTTCGGCGAGCTGGCGATGCTCGACGGCGAGGTGCGCTCGGCCAGCGTCGAGGCCCTCGCCGACGGAGAGCTGCTCGCCCTGCCGGCGGGGGAGGTGCGGGCGCTGCTCGCCCGCCACCCCGACATCACGGTGAAGCTGATCGCTGCCCTGGTGCGCCGGTTGCGCACGGCCAACGAGCGGATCTCGCGCCAGTCGTTCCAGACCGTTCCCAGTCGCGTCGCCGGCGTGCTCTCCCAGCTGGTCGCCGACGAGGCGCCGCGCCCGGGGGAAGGCAGCGAGGTGACGATCCGCATGAACCAGGCCGACCTGGCCCAGCTCGCCGGCACCTCGCGCGAGAGTGTCAGCCGCTTCCTCGCCGATCTTGAGCGGGCCGGGATCGTCCGTCCCGGACGCGGGCGCGTCACCGTGCTCGCACCCGAGAAGCTGAGCAACTACATCTTCTGAGCCTGGGCCGGTCTGCTCAGCAGCGCGTCGGGTTCGGGTCGGCGCGGTCCTTGATCACGTCGTCGTCTCCGCCCCCGCACTGGATCGAGCGGTCGCGCTTGCCGTCGATCGCGTCGATGAAGTCGCTGCCCCCTTTGCCGACGAACGTGTCGGCGCCGAGGTGTCCCATGAAGCTGTTCTGGCCGCCGTCGCCGATCAGGACATCGGGCCCGTCGGAGCCCTCGAGGCTCTCGTTGTCGGCACCGATGCGATCGGGGGTCCCGCACCCGGCGGGACCGCCCGTCCCTCCGAGGGTGACCGTCAGCGACGCGTTCGAGCGGCCGTAGGAGACGGTGTCGTCGCCGGTCCCTCCACTGTAGCTGTGGCCCTGGCAGACGGCGACGGAGGAGACCACGAGGTCGTTGCCCGGCCCGCCGGCGAGCTGGTCGGCGCCGGGGTCCGCGTAGAGCACGTCGCTGCCCTCGTTGCCGACGAGGGTGTCGTTGCCGTCATTCGGATTGTTGTAGTTCTCGCCAGCCTCGAGCACGTCGTCGCCCGGGCCGCCACTGAGGGTGTCGGAGCCGGCATTGCCGTTGGCTCGCACTTTGACGCTGGCGGGGACGCTGGCGTCGATCGCGATGCCGTCGGCGCCGTCGCCGCCGGTGATGACGAGCAGGCTGGTAGCGATCGAGGCCGGGCAGATGACCACGGTGTCGCCGGTCGCTGAGCAGCCGTCGCCGGCGAACGCGCCGCTTGAGTCGGAAACCACCCAGCCGCCGTTGAAGGCAACGTGGATGTCGTTGGCGCCGCCGTTGCCCTGCACGATCAGGCTGGCGCCATCGAGGCCCTGGTTGAGGATCACGAACGTGCCGCTGCCGGGGACGTTGGTCTCCGCGCCGCAGGAGTGCTCGGTGGCGAAGCCGTCGCACTCGTCGTTGCCGGCGCCGCCATAGGCCTCGTCGGGCCCGCCCATGCCGTCGAGATCGTCGTCGCCGACCCCGCCGTCGAGCCGGTTGACGCCACCGTCGCCCGCGATCACGTCGCCCTGGGGCGAGCCGACGACGTCCTCGAATCCGACCAGCGTGTCGTGGCCGTCGCCTTTCGAGCGCTGCGCGCCGAGGTCGACGATGACGCTGCCGCGCGTAGCGCTGGCGTAGGAGACGATGTCGCGCCCGCCGGCGCCGCCGTCGAGCGTGTCTTCGCCGCTGTCGCCGCGGACCACGTCTCCGTCACCGTCCCCACCGCTGGCGTTGTCGCTGCCGGCGCCGCCGAAGACGAAGTCGCTGTCGCCCCCGCCTTCGAGCTTGGGATCGTCCCCGGGCCCGCCTTCGAGCTGATCGCTGCCGGTCCCGCCGCCGAGCCGGTCGTTGCCCTTGTCGCCGTGCAGGGTGTCGTTGCCGCCGGCACCATCCAGCTCGTCGCTCCCCTTGTCTCCGTTGAGGTAGTCGTTGCCTCCGGCGCCCTTCAGCTTGTCGGGCCCCTTGGCGCCGAGCAGGACGTCGTCGCCGGCTCCGCCGACGAGGCTGTCCATGCCCTCGGCCCCGCTGAGGTCGTCGTTGCCCGCGCCGCCCTCGATGTGATCCGATCCGCTGTCCCCGAAGAGTCGGTCGTCGCCTTCGTCGCCGTGGACCGAGTCGTAGCCGCGGCCGCCGTGGATCGAGTCGTCGCCCGGCCCACCGCAGATCGTGTCGTTGCCGTTGGGCCCGCCGCTGATGCGGTCGTTGCCGCCACCGCCGTAGATCACGTCGCTGGCCTTCTTGCCGACGATCGTGTCGTTGCCCGGGGTGCCGACGATCGTCGCGTGCTTGCCGCCGCAGGTGGCCGCCGCGGCGCTCCCGGCAGCGAGGGACAGCACGCTCGTCGCGGCGATCAGGAGCACCCGGAGGATGCGCCCAGGATGTGATGCGGTCAGACGTAGCATTCCCTGCCCTTAATCGACAGCAACGGCTGTTTCCTGAGACCGGCCCCCAATACTCGTCCAGTGTCAGATACGCTCGGCCTCGTGAGAGGCGGCATCTACGTACTCAACTTCTACTCGCCGATCTTCGTCGATCAACTTAAGCGCGGTCGAAAGACGGCCACGATCCGTCTCGGCGACAAGAGCAACAAGTACGAGCGCGGCCAGGTCGTCTGGATCACGGTCGGATTCCGTCACAGCCCGCGCGAGAAGATCTTCACCGCGGTGATCGACGACGTCGAGGTGAAGCGGATCTCCGAGCTCTCGCCGCGGGACATCGAGCACGACAACCCCGAGTTCCGCCGCCTCGAGGATGAGACCAAGTTCCTCGAGCAGATCTACGGCCACCCGGTCTCGCCGGAGGAAGTCGTCACCGTGATCCGCTTCTCGCAGATAGTCGAGCCGCCTGGGGCGCATTTCGGCAACGGGGAGACCCCCCGCCGCAACAACTGAAAGGACCGCCCGCCCGCGGCGGAAGCGGGAGCGAGTGAGATCGCCGGTGATCATGAGCGCGAAGGATCGAGAGCAGAGCACGCGGGCGGAATTTGTGTGATGGCCCACTACTCCTTCCTCACCGGCTGGCTCCTGGATTCCCCTCGTGAGCCGGTCTGGGAGGCGATCTACGACCAGGCGCGCTGGCCCGAGTGGTGGCGCGGCGTCGAGAAGGCCGAGCTGGTTCGGCCCGGTGAGGACGGGGACGTCGGCACCGTCGCCCGGATGGTCTGGAGGAGCCTGCTGCCCTACCGGGTCGAGTTCGAGGTGACGATGAGGCGGATCGACCCATACTTGCTCGAAGCCGACGCGGTTGGCGACCTGACCGGCGTCGGCCGCTGGCGCTTCTTCGAGCACGATGGCGTGACCGCTGCACTCTACGAGTGGAACGTGGCCACCACGAAGGCCTGGATGAACCTGGTCGCACCGGTTGCCCGCCCGGTATTCAAGTGGAACCACGACTGGGTGATGGCCCGCGGCGGCGAGGGCATAGCGCGGCTTCTAGGCTGCCGCCTGCTCGCAAACGGCTAGGACTCGCTCGACTCGCTATCTTTCAGGCCTCTGGCACTCTCACCTGGGGAGTGCCAACCCAGTCTGAACTTCTAACCCCTACTGACCCACAGATGGAGGTATACGGATGAAGCTGAAGCCCCTCGGGGACCGGCTAATCGTGAAGCCGATTGAAGAGGAGGAGACGACTGCCAGCGGCATCGTCCTTCCCGACACGGCTAAGGAGAAGCCCCAAAAGGGCAAGGTCGTCGCCGTCGGCGACGGCGCTATCAACGAGGACGGCACCCGCCGCCCGCTCGACGTGAGCGAGGGCGACGAGGTCCTCTACTCCAAGTACGGCGGCACCGACGTCACCGTCGAGGACGAGGAACTGCTCGTGCTTCGCGAGTCGGACGTCCTCGCCAAGCTCGGCTGACCGTCGCCAACCACGGACTTAAGAAGAATCAAGGAGGACTGAAATCAGATGGCTCATAAGGAGCTGAAGTTCAGCGAGGAGGCACGGGGGGCCCTGCAGGCCGGCGTCGACGCAGTCGCAGACGCGGTCAAGGTCACCCTCGGCCCGAAGGGTCGTTACGTCGTGCTCGACAAGAAGTTCGGCGCGCCGACGATCACCAACGACGGCGTCACCATCGCCCGCGAGGTCGAGGTCGAGGACGTTTTCGAGAACCAGGGCGCCCAGCTCGTCCGTGAGGTCGCCACGGCGACCAACGACGTGGCCGGAGACGGCACCACGACGGCGACGCTGCTGGCCCAGATCATCGTCCGTCAGGGCCTCAAGAACGTCGCCGCCGGCGCCAACCCGCTGGCCCTGCGCCGCGGGATCGAGAAGGCGGTCGAGGAGGTCGTCGAGACCCTGCGTGAGAAGCAGTCCAAGGAGGTTGCCGGCAAGGAGCAGATCGCTCGGGTGGCCGCCATCTCCGCCGGTGACGATGAGATCGGCAACGTGATCGCCGATGCGATCGAGAAGGTCGGTAAGGACGGCGTGGTCAACGTCGAGGAGGGCCAGACCTTCGGCATGGAGCTGGAGTTCACCGAGGGGATGCAGTTCGACAAGGGCTACATCTCCCCGTACATGGTCACCGACCAGGACCGCATGGAGGCGGTGCTGGAGGACCCCTACATCCTCATCGCCAACCAGAAAATCGGCTCCGTGCGGGACATCCTGCCGGTGCTCGAGCAGGTGATGCAGGGTGGCAAGCCGCTGCTGATCGTCGCCGAGGACGTCGAGGGCGAGTGCCTCGCGACCCTGGTCGTCAACAAGCTGCGCGGCACCTTCACCGGTGTCGCGGTCAAGGCTCCGGGCTTCGGCGATCGCCGCAAGCGGATGCTCGAGGACATCGCGATCCTCACCGGCGGTGAGGTGATCACGGAGGAGATGGGCCTCAAACTCGAGAACACCCAGATCTCCCAGCTCGGTAAAGCCCGCCGCGTCGTCGTCTCCAAGGACACGACGACTGTCATCGATGGCGCCGGCGAGGCCGAGGCCATCAAGGGCCGCATCAACCAGATCAAAAACGAGGTCGAGAACACCGACTCCGATTTCGATCGCGAGAAGCTCCAGGAGCGCCTCGCCAAGCTGGCCGGCGGTGTCGCCGTGGTCAAGGTCGGCGCTGCCACCGAGACCGAGATGAAGGAGAAGAAGCACCGCGTCGAGGACGCCCTTCAGGCGACCCGGGCGGCGCTGGAGGAGGGTGTCGTGCCGGGCGGTGGCGTTGCGCTGCTGAACGCACAGGACAGCCTCGACCCCACGAAGATCGGCGAGGGCGACGAACAGACCGGTGCGAAGATCGTGCACCGGGCTCTCGAGGAGCCGGTCCGCCAGATCGCCGAGAACTCCGGCGAGGAGGGCTCGGTTGTGGTCAACAAGGTCCGCGACCTGAAGGCGGGCGAAGGTCTCAATGCCGCCACTGGCGAGTATGGGGACCTGATCAAGGCCGGCGTCATCGACCCGACCAAGGTGACTCGCTCGGCGCTGGAGAACGCAGCGTCGATCGCGAAGAACATCCTCGTCACCGAGGCCGTGATCGCCGAGCCGCCTGAGGAAGGCGGTGCCGGCGGCGGCATGCCCGGCGGCATGCCGGACATGGGCGGCATGATGTAAGACGCCTTCGGGCGTATCCTCGCCCTAACAGGCGAGTGACTTTGACGAGAGGCCCGGCAACTGCCGGGCCTCTCGCATTTCGGGTGCCTTCCGACACGGTCCCATGACACTGGGCGCACCACCGGTGCGCCCAGTCCCGTCACCGTGGCTTCGTGCCCGCCAAGCCACCCCGCCACCCCTCCGCCGACGGGCCTGAAACGTCCACTATTTGGACGTTTCAGGCCCGTCGGCGGCTTGGGTTGCGCATCTCTGAGATCGGCGAGCGGCAGCATGGGATCGTCACGCTGGATCAGCTCCGGCGGGTCGGTTTGAGCCCGAGTGCGGTGCGAAGCCGGGTGGAGGAGGGATCGCTCTATCGGGTGCACGAGGGCGTTTACGCGATTGGGCAGCCGCCGATGACGAGGGAGGCGCAGCTAATGGCTGCGGTTCTTGCGTGTGGGGAGGGGGCGGTGCTCTCCCATCGATCGGCCGCAGCGCTATGGCAGCTGCGGAAAGACGTTGATGGCTCGATCGACGTGACCGCGCCAAACCGACGCGGGCGTTTCCCACGGGGCATCGCTGCGCATCGGGACGGCACGCTCACCGCTGCTGACTGCACTGTCCTTCATGAAATCCCGTGCACCAGCCTGGCGCGGACGCTCCTTGACCTTGCCGCCGTGGTCCCCATGTGGGCGCTGAGAAAGGCCGTTTCCGAGGCGGAGGTCCTTCGGCTACTCGACTTCGAGGCGATGCGCAGGCTTATCAAGCGAAGTCGGGGGCGACGCGGGGTCGCCCGACTTCGCTTGATCCTTGAAGAGCTTGACCCAGCTACGAAGCGGACCCGCAGCGAATTGGAGCGACTGTTCCTTGCCATGTGCGTCAAAGCGAGCCTTCCGCGCCCCGAGGTCAACGTTTCTCTTGACGTGGTGAACGGCACCCTCGAGCCGGACTTCCTATGGCGCGACGCCGGCCTGATCGTCGAAGCGGACAGTCGTCGCTTTCACGACACATACTCTGCTTTTCAGCACGACCGCCTCAGGGAGCAGCGCTTGCAGCTGGCAGGCTGGCGCGTCTCCCGCTGCACCTGGGAGCAAGTCGAACGCGAACCATGGAGGCTCGCCGAGACAATTCGCGGCCTGCTCGTCCAACAAAACCCCCGCCGACGGGCCTGAAACGTCCACTATTTGGACGTTTCAGGCCCGTCGGCGGGCGGGTTAGGGCTTCTTGGGGGCTGCGGGGGGCAGCGGCGGCAAGGTGCTGGCGTTGTATTCGGCGTACTGGAGGAAAGTCGGGCGGCGGATCTTGAGGCGCAGGGTGTTGGTTGTGCGCGGGTAGAGGCTGAGGTCATAGGGGTTCTCGGTGGCCGTGCCGAAGCCGGTGTAGTAGACGAGCATTCGCACTCGAGGGTGTTTCACGGTCCAGGCGATCAGCTGCTTGACGAAGCGAGGGTCGTCTTTGCCGGCCACGGCCCACTCGGTGAGCGCGATCGGCTTGCCCTTCCACTGCTTGCCCGTGTAGAAGCGGTTGAGGTCTTTCCAGGCCGGATAGTTGGAGTAGAAGTCGGTGCCGGCCCAGTCGACCCAGCGCGCTCCCGGCCAGTAGTTGCCAGGGAAGTTGCCCTTCACGCGCGGCGAGCCACCGGGCAGGGGGCTCCAGACGATGCTGACGGGAGCCGCCGGCAGGCTCGTAGGAGGCGGGCCCTTGGTGCGGGTGACCGGCGGCAGCCCGATTTCGGCCAGGGTCGCGTTGACCCCTTCCAGCGTCTGCCCGCCGCGCACGATCGCCGCGATCCTCCGGAAGGCCTGCTTGTACCAGCCGGTCGTGTGTTCGCCGCCCTTCTGGGTGCCGTCGCAGTTGACCGCTGACCAGGCATTGAGGCAGCGGTTTGGCTCCCCCAGCGGCCTGATGTAGGCGAGGAGGCCGCGTTTGGCGAAGAAGTCATTGAGCTGGAGCAGGTAGTCATCCCCGTAGCCGAGCGCGATCTGGGCCGGCGTGATCAGCTCCGCCAGGGTCTGGTCGTCGGCGGTCGAGATGTGCAGGACCGGCCGCGTAGCCGTTTCCCGCCAGCGTTCGTAGGCGGCGTTGAGGCTGTTCCCCCAGGGATGGAAGGTCTCCAGCAGGGCTGGGTGCTTCGCCATCGATTCAGCGAATTCGTTGAACTCCTGCGTCGTGCCCTTGTCGCTGACGCCGAAGAGAACGCTCGGCTTCGGCGGGACGAGGGTCAGCGCCCGCGCCTGGCCGGCGAAGAGCCCGGCGAGGACGACCGCGAGAACCGTTGCCTGTCTAACTCTCCTCCAGTACATCGCCCATCCTTCTCGGCGTTACTCCGAGCTCCTCCGCATCCGCGGTGCCGCGCTCGCTGACCATCGGAACCTCCATCAGCTCCGCCTCCTCCCATGTAGCGAACACGGCCTCGCCGAAAAGGGAGCGGATCGCGATCAGGCCGGAGCGGACGAGCGGCAGGGGAAGATGGACGAGTGGCCGGGGCCTGCCGGCGATGCGGCTGACGAGGTCGGACATCTCGTCGTAGCTGAGCGTCTCGGGGCCCGCCAGCTCGTAGCGTCGCTCTCCGTCTCGCCTGAGCGCGGCGACGACGCAGCGGGCGGCGTCCTGTGCCCAGATCGGCTGGAAGCGGGCCTCGCCCTCGCCCGAGACCGGCAGCACGGGCAGGAAGGAGAAGCGGCGCAGCAGCGTTATCCACGGGTCGGTGTGGTCGTAGACGATCGAAGGGGCGAAGATCGTCGTCTCCAGAGAGGAGGAGGCAACGGCCTGCTCCGCGAGCCACTTGGCGCGAAAGAATCGCGTGCGCTGCGCCGCCGAGGCGTTCAGCGCGCTGAAGAAGACAAAGCGCCGCACGCCGCTGCGCTCGGCGGCGCGCAGCAGCCGCACGGTGGCCAGCCCGTTCAGCTCCTCGATCCTGTGCGGGGGCTGGTCGCGGATCGTCGCGGCGAGGTGGACCACCGTGTCGACGCCGCGCAGGGCCTGGCGGACCAGGTAGGGGTCGGACATCTCGCCGAGGTCGCCGAGCGCAATCTGCACGTCCACCCGCCGCGGCCCCAGCCGACGAGGCTCGCGCACCAGGCAGCGCACGTCCTCGCCCTGCTCGAGCAGAAGCGGCAGCAGCCGCGATCCAACGCTTCCGGTCGCCCCCGTTAGCAGCAGCATCGATTGCCGATGCTAGTGGGGGAGCGTCATTCGCCGCACAATCCGTAAAATGTGCATCCGCGCTTTGGCGGGGGCCTACAAGCCTCCGGTTGCACCGAAACGACGACCCCAGGAGAAAGCCTCGAATGACCTACGTCATCGCCGAGCCTTGTATCGGCACCAAGGACAACTCGTGTGTCGAGGTATGTCCCGTCGACTGCATCCACCCGACCCCGGACGAGCCCGACTACGACTCGGTCGAGATGCTCTACATCGATCCGGACGAGTGCATCGACTGCGACGCCTGCGTCGAGGCCTGCCCGGTGGACGCCTGCTTCGCCGAGGACCAGCTCCCGGCCGAGTGGGCCAAGTACGCCGAGATCAACGCGAGCTACTACAAGAGCAAGAGCGCGGCCTAGGGCCGGCGGCTCGGCTCACGCAGCTTCTACGGGCGGCCACTGGGCCGCCCGTTCATTTGGTCGCCTAAGGGCGTCGCGCCGCCGATTCGGGGATGCATCAAGAGCACAGGGCGAGCGCGTCTGCGTAGAAGCGCAGATAGGCGCTCCAGTGACAATCCCAGTACGCGCGCTCGTGCTGGCCGGGCCAGGTGTGTGCGGTGAGGTCGGCACCGGCCGCCTCCAGCGTTTCGTTCAGGGCCACGTCGGAGATCAAGAAGGGGTCCCCGGTCCCGGCGTCGTTCCAGATCGGAATCTGGCCGAACGCTCCCGGATCGGCGCGAACGGTCGCGATCACGTCGTTGCGCTCGAAGTCCTCGGCGTCATCGAAGGCTCCCGGAGCGGTATCGGCCCCGTCCAACCAGAGGGCGGGCGAGTGACCGCCGACCGCGCAGAAGCGCCCCGGGTTGTGGAGAGCCAGGTTGTAGGCGCCGAACCCGCCCATCGAGATGCCGCCGATTGCCACTCGACTCGGATCGACCCGGAAGTGCCGTGTCACTTCCGGGATCGCCTCGTCGAGCACGTAGCTGCCCCAGTTTCCTGTGTCGCGGTCGTGCCAGTAGCTGCCCCCGTCGTCTTCGGGGAAGGCGACGACTGGCGCCCGAGGGCCGAGTCGGGCCAGGGCCGCGAAGAACGCCTCGTCTCCCTCGAAAGGCCCGCCCCCGACGAAGTCGTCGACGGTCTCGCCCTTTCCGTGCAGGAACACGAGGAGGGGCCTCGCCTCGTCATTCCCGTTCCCCGGGACGACGACGCCGACGTCGAGGTCCCGGCCGACCGCCTTGCTGTGGACGGCCAGGTGGGTCACCGCTGCGCCGTGCCTGTCGGCGGGCGCCAGGACCGTCGAGCCGAGGGCGAACCAGACGGTGGCCAGCAGGATGCCTAGGACCAGCGACGCGGCGACCCACCGCCTTCTCTTCACCTGCCTGCGCGAGGGTCGGGACGGGCGCATTCTTGCCCGCAGCGTACCCCGCCCTTGCTAGGTTCCCGGGCCATGCGGGAACCGTGGCGCAAGCTGGCCTACCCGCTGCGGCGTTGGCCGCGGCTATCGAAGGCGGCCCTGCTGGGGAGCGCTCTCTTCGCTGCGCTGGTGACCGCGATGAACGCCTACGTGCTGCTCGGCCCCGGCGGCAGTTCGACGGACAACGTCGCCGATGTGCCGCGCACCCGGGTTGCCATCGTCCCCGGCGCCCTGGTCGAACCCGACGGTGGGATGAGCACGATGCTGGCCGACCGAGTGCGCCGGGCCGCCGAGCTCTGGCATGCGGGGAAGGTCGACAAGCTGCTTGTCTCCGGCGATCACCATTCTTGGGCCTACGACGAGCCCAGCACGATGCGCAAGGCGCTGGTGCGCGACGGCGTCCCCGGCCGCGACATCTTCGAGGACCACGCTGGCTTCGACACCTGGGCGACGATGGTTCGCGCCCGCGGCATCTTTGGGGTGAGGAACGCCGTGGTCGTCACCCAGGGCTTCCACATGCCACGGGCGCTCTTCCTGGCGGACGCGGCGGGCATCGACGCCACCGGGTTGACCGCCGACCTTCATCCCTACGGCACCCAGGGTGTGAAGAGTGGGGTGCGAGAGACCCTCTCTAGGGTCAAGGCGATTGCCGACATCACCCTCGACACGCCCGCCGTTGGCGGGCCTCCCGTGCCGATCGGCGGCGACGGCCGTTCGAGCTGGGGCCCGGCCCCACCGCCCGGCACACCGCCAGCAGGCTCGCCCGGGCGCTGAGAGTCGAAAGCGGCTGCTACTGCACGACCGGCAGCGGCGTGCCGCTGACCGGAGGCGCTTCGGCCGTGGCCGGTACCGCTTGCAGGACCGGCAGCTCCTGCGGGGTTGAGGCGACGATTCCACGGGCGGCCTGGCGGATCGCCTGGGCCGCCGGCGAGTCGGGCTCGGATGTCACCAGCGGCGTGCCGGCGTCGGCGTGCTCGCGCAGATCCTCCGAGAGCGGCACCTTGCCGAGCAGCGGGATGTCGAGCTCGTCGGCCAGGTGCTGGCCGCCACCCTCGCCGAAGATCGTGAAGCGCTCCCCCTGGGGCGTGGTGAAGCCGGACATGTTCTCGATCGCGCCGAGCAGCTCGAGGTCGAACTTGGCCGCCATGTCGGCGGCGCGCTTGGCCACCGTCTGCGCCGCCGGCTGCGGCGTGGTGACGATCACGAACTTGGCCTGGGGGAGAAGCTGGGCGAGCGTCATCGAGACGTCGCCGGTCCCCGGCGGCAGGTCGAGCAGCAGGTACTCCAGCTCGCCCCAGGCGACGTCCTCGAGGAACTGCTGGATCGCCTTGTGCAGCATCGGCCCGCGCCAGACGACGGCCGAGTTCTCCTCGACGAAGAAGCCGATCGACATCACCTTCACCCCGCCCGCGGCCTCGAGGGGCAGGATCTTGCGCTCGCCGTTTACCTCGGGCTTGCGGTTGACCCCGAGCATGCGCGGGATCGAGTAGCCGTAGACGTCGCAGTCCAGGGCGCCGGCCGCGTGGCCTTCGGCGGTAAGCGCCGCCGCCAGGTTGGCCGTCATCGTCGACTTGCCGACGCCGCCCTTGCCGGAAGCGACGCAGATCACGTTTTTCACCTGCGCCAGCGCGCCGGCCGGCAGCTTGCCGCGGCCCAGCGTCTGCTGCAGCGACGATTTCTCCTCATCGGAGAGGACGTCGAAGCCGACCGCGACCTCGGTCACCCCGTCCAGCTCGGAGACCTGCTTTGCCACCGCCTGTTCGAAGTGCGAGCGGATCGGGCACCCCGCCGTGGTCAGTGAGACGACCACCTCGACGCGACCCGTCTCCTTGACGTCGATCGAGCGAACCATGCCCAGCTCGACGATTGAGCGGCGCAGCTCGGGATCGATCACGGCGCGCAGCTTCTCGGTTATCTGATCCTGCGTCGGAAGTGGCATCGGGGTCATTCTCGCAAAGGCGCCCCGGCGGCGGCCGGTCCGTTCGTCCGTCCAGGGGGGAGAGTTTTTGCCGGCTCGCCCTTAGCCCTCCACGAGCTGTCGAGCGAAGGAGGAGGATTCATGTCCGGTGCACGGGGCGGACTCGCCCGCATCCTGGCTATGGGAGTGGCGCTGGCCCTGGCGCTTCTGTTGCTCGCCGCCCGCGAGGCGATGGCGGGGAAGTACGCGGTGGCCCAGTGCGGCTGGTACATCGGCGCCGATGCGGCCTGGGCCGACACGACCGGCGGCGCCAAGTTCCGTCCCGACGCCTGGTGCGTCCCGTCCGCCGGTCAGGACCCCTTCGCCGGGGCCCACCTGAAGAGCTTCACCCGCGACGGGCAGGCGACCGTCTCCGGTACCCGCTTCGCCCGCTGGCGCTGGGAAGCGCCTTGGGGCACCGCCATCTCACAGGTCCGCGGCACCTGGTGGCACGTCCTGCACGACGGCATCGAGCACAGGATCGGCGTCAATACCTGGGGTGGCGGCTTCGACGTCTTCGCCTCGGCCGCCTCGACCGACACGACGCCCCGCGAGTTCGTGGCTGGCTTCAACCCGGCTCAGCCGAGCCTCGAGGACCGCCTGCTCTGCGCTCGTGCCGAGAGCAAGTCGTGCAGCCTCGACCCAGGCTCGTGGTCGGCGATCCGGGCCTTGACGCTCACGCTGCAGGACGACCAGTGGCCCGCCGCGGGGATCGCCGGCGACATCGTGGCCGGCGGCTGGAGGCGCGGGGTGCAGGGTGTCGGCTTCTCGGGCAGTGACTTCGGCGCTGGCGTGCGTTTCGGCGAGACTGCGGTCGACGGCTCCCGCGCCATCCTCACCGAGTACCCCTGCGCGAAGACGACGATCAGCGGCGAGTGGCGGGCGACGCGGATGCAGCCCTGTGGCCTCACTGTCTCCGGCAACGCCATCATCGATACGACTCGGCTCAGCGACGGCCCGCACGCCGTTCATCACTGCGTAACCGATTTCGCCGGCAACGGCGGCTGCACCCCCGACCTAACCGTCTACGTCGACAACAACCCGCCGGCGCACCCGCGCGGCCTTGCCGTCGCCGGGGGCGGGGAGTGGCGACGCACGAACGATTTCGACGTCTCCTGGATCAACCCCGATCAGGGTCAAGCGAGTCCGATCGGCGGCGCCTTCTGGAAGATCGAGGGGCCCTCCGGCTATGACAGCGGCGTGAAGTTCGCCGCCGGGCGGGGTCTGACGGCGCTGCCGGATCGCTTCGTGCCGCACGCGGGCATCTACGCGCTCAGCGTCTGGCTGCGCGACGAGGCTGGCAACGACGCCTCCTCCTCCTCCACCTCGGTGCCGCTGCGCTTCGACGACGTGCCGCCGGCCGTCGCGTTCGAGCCGGTGGACGCCGGGGAGGCGTCGTTGCAGCAGGTCCGCGCCCAGATCGCCGACGACCATTCCGGCCCGGCGGGCGGCGAGATCCACTACCGGCGCCTCGACGGCAAGGCCTGGACTGAGCTTCCGGCCAAGTTCCAGCGCGGCGAACCCGCGAGCACGGCACGGCTCGTCGCTGCCCTACCCGGCGACCTGGGTCCCGGGACCTACGTGTTCCGCGCCGACGCGGTCGACGGGGTCGGCAACACGGCATCGAGCACCCGCCGTGCCGACGGGGTCGAGATGACCGTGCGCAAGGTCGCGCCGGGCAGTGTCGCCGCGGTCAGGCGAGCCGAGCCGGCGCGCGTCAAGACCAAGACCCGGATCTTTGCCCGGCTCGCCTGGCGTGGGCGGACCGGCACCGAGCTCACCGTCCCCTTCCGCGCGAGCGTTGCGCTCGGTGGCCGCCTCCTCAACGCCGACGGGGCCGGCCTCGCCGGTCGCAGCGTGCGGGTGGTCTCGCGGCCGTCTCACGGCGCGCTGGGGAAGGTGCGCATCGAGGTCGTCGAGACCGGACCGCACGGGGGCTTCCGCCTTGAGTTCCCCCCGGGAACCTCGAGGCGGATCGCGGTCTCCTTCCATGGCGAGGAGCGGCTGGACGCGGCGAGTCGCCGTCCGCTGACGCTGCGCGTCCGCGCCGGCGTCGATTTTCACGCCGCCCCCGGCTCTCTGCAGACGGGCGAGGCAGTGCGCTTCGGCGGCCGCGTGCGCACGCTCGGCGCGCCGCTGCCACGCCGCGGAAAGCTGGTCGCGATTCAGTACTACGAGGAGGCGACGGCGCGCTGGCGCCCGGTCCTGGTCACCCGCACCAACCACAGCGGTCGCTTCCACGCCCGCTATCGCTTCCGCTACGTCAGCGGCACCGCCGCGATCCGCCTCCGCGCCCAAGCTCTCCCCGAGGAGCGCTGGCCCTACGCCCCCGGCTCTTCCCCACCGGTTCTGGTCCGCGTCTTGGGCTGAGGACCAACCCGATGAGCGACGGAGGCGTTGGGGGTGGGGTCCCCGGGAGCCCGGCGAAGCCGGCCCGGGGACCCCACCCCCAACGCCTCACGGGCGGAGTGGAAGCCGACCCCAACCCGCTAGGGTTGATCCCCGTGTCGCAGGCAACCCTCCATACGAGCGCCGGGGCGATCGTGCTCGAGCTTCACGACGACGACGCTCCCAAGACCGTGGAGAACTTCCGCAAGCTCTCCGCCGACGGCTTCTACGACGAACTGGTCTTCCACCGGGTGATCCCGGACTTCATGATCCAGGGCGGCTGCCCCGAGGGCACCGGTCGCGGCGGCCCCGGCTACAAATTCGAGGACGAGTTCAACGACCACAAGATCGTCCGGGGCGCGCTGGCGATGGCCAACGCCGGCCCCAACACCAACGGCTCCCAGTTCTTCATCGTCACCACCGAGTCGGCGCCGTGGCTCGACGGCAAGCACACGGTCTTCGGCCGGGTCGTCGACGGCATGGACGCCGTCGATGCGATCGAGTCGGCCGAGACCGACAGCGCCGACAGCCCGACCGAGCCGCAGACGATCGAGCGCGTAGAGCTCTCCGAGTAGCGGGCCTAGCCCTCGTGGCTGAATCGGACCGCCGGTAGAAGGCGTCCAAGCGGTTTCGGCATGTACCAGGCGGCGGGTCCCGCGAGCCGCAGGAAGACCGGCAGCAGCAACAGGCGCACCAGGAACGCGTCGAGAAGGACCGCGACGCCCAGGATCACGCCCATCTCCTTCGGCGGCAGCGGGCCGGACAGGGCGAAGGTGAAGAAGACCGCGACCATCACCGCGCCGGCGGCGAGGATCGTGCGGCCGGAGTGGGCCAGGCCGCCGACCATCGCGGCGCGAGCGTCGCCCGTCTCCTCCCAGCGCTCGCGCGCGGAGGAGAGCAGGAAGACGGTGTAGTCCATCGCGATCGCGAAGATCATCGCGAAGAAGAAGATCGGCCCCCAGGCGTTGAGGAAGCCCTGCGATTCGAAGCCGAGCAGGCCGGAGAGATGACCGTCCTGGAAGATCAGCGTGGCGACGCCGAAGGCGGCGCCGGTCGAGAGCAGGTTGGCCAAGACGCCGATCGCGGCCAACAGGGGCGCCTGGAAGGCGACGAGCAGCAGCAGAAAGCCGAGGCCGAGCACGATCGCGATCGCCAGCGGCGTCACCGCGCTCAGCGCCGCTTCGAGGTCGTGATTTTCGACCGCGGGCCCGCCGAGGAGTGTGGCCGGCGGCAGGTCGGAGCGCAGCCGGTCGACGGTCGAGCCAAATGCGGTTGTCGACGGCCCGTCCGCGGGGATTGCCTCGATCAGCCGGACGCCGTGCCTGCCCGAGCTGGGCGGCAGCGCGGCCGCGATGCCTGGGTCCGAGCGCAGCGCCGCCAGTGCCCGATGGGACTCGTCCTTGGGGGAGAGGACCTGCAGCACCCCGGGGGCGCCGGGGCCGAAAGCCTCGGCCACCTGTTGATAGCCGACCCGCGAGTGGTCCCCGGGTGGCACGACCTTGATCGAGGGCATCCCCGTTCGCAGGCCGAGGATCGGAAGCGCCAGCAGCAGCAGCACGATCAGGGCGAGGCTGCCGAAGGCAACCGGCCGCCGCCAGAGCAGTTCCCCCCAGCGCGCGAATCGCGGCGATCGGTGCTCGCTTTTGCTCTGCGCCCAGGGCAGGGCGAGCCTGTCGACCCGCGGTCCGAGCTTGGCCAGCACCGCCGGCAGCAGCGTCAGCGTTGCCGCCAGCACGAACAGCACCGAGATCATGATTCCCAGCGAGGCCGAACGGAAGGCGGAGCTGGGCACGAGCATCACCGCCGAGAGCGAGATCAGGACGGTGATGGCGGAGAAGAGGACTGCCTTGCCGGCGGTGTCCATCGTCTCTCCGACCGCGTCTGCCGCCGGGCGCTCCTCGCCGAAGAGCGCGTCGCGGAAGCGCATCACCACGAAGAGCGCGTAGTCGACGCCGAGCGCCAAGGCGAACATCAGGGCGAAGTTCATCGACCAGATCGAGATCGGCGAGATCAGCGTGCCGAGATAGAGCACGCCGGCCGAGGCGATCAAGCCGATGATCGTCAGCATCAGCGGCAGCCCGGCGGCGACCAGCGAGCCGAAGGCGAGGACGAGGATCGCCAGCGTCACTGGCCAGGAGAGCAACTCGGAGCGCAGCATCGCGTCGCGGTTGGCTTCGTTGAAGTCCGACCACATGCCGGCGGCACCGGTCAGGTTCACTTCGACGCCGGGCGCGGCAGCACCGGCAAGCTCACCCTTGAGCTCGTCGGCGGCGGCCACCATGCCGTTCGCGTCCTCCGCGGCCCCGGCGCGGATCACCGCGGTGTGACCGTTTGCGGAGATCGAGAGGCCGGGGCGGGGCGGCGTCACGGTGGCGATCGCCGGATCCGCGGCGAGAATGCGCTCGCCGCGGGCCAGGGTGCGGCGGAAGGGGAGCGAGCTCGCCGTCAGGCGGTCGGAGTGGACGGCGACCTGGAGCGCGTAGGCACCGCCACCGCTGAAGGCGCGGTCGACCCGTTCGCGCGCCTGGACCGACTCCGAGCCGTTTGCCTGCCAGCCGGCGCCGGAGAGCGCCGTCTCGACTCGCGGCGCCAGTACGCCCAGCCCGACGGCGATGACCACCCAGCCGGTGAAGATCCACCGCCGGTGGGTTGCGGAGAAGTGGCCCAAACGCCCGATCGGTCCCAGGTTGCTCATCGGTAAGCCTTTCATCGATCTACAAGTTAACAACTTTACAGTTGTAGATAGTAAGATATCACGATGGCGACGATGCAGAGTCCACTCCAGCCCGATGCCGCCGAGCTGATCGCCGGCCGCTTCCGCGCTCTCGCCGATCCGACCCGGCTGCGCGTGCTCGACCAGCTGCGCCGCCACGAGGAGCTCTCGGTCGGTGAGCTGACCGAGGCGCTCGGCACCTCCCAGCAGAACGTCTCCAAGCACCTCGCGGCCTTGAGGGCGGAGGGCTTCGTCTCCCGCCGCAAGCGGGGGACCAGCTCGATCTACCGGATCGGCGACCCCGCCGTGCTCGAGCTCTGCGACCGGCTGTGCGAGGCGATGGAGTCCCAGATCGCCGGGCTGGGCTCGGTGCTCTCGGGCTGAATCAGCTTTCGCCGCCGTGCCGCTCGCGGCGGCGCCGGATCGCCTCGCCCGGGCGCCATAGGCTGACCAGGCCGGCGACCAGGGTGACGAGGAAGATCTGCCCGGCCATCATCTCGAAGCCGGCGATCAGCCGCCCGGGCTGGCCACCCGGGACTAGGTTGCCGTATCCGGTCGTGGTCAGCGTCGTGTAGCTGAAGAAGAGGAAGTCGGATCCCTCCGGGCTGGGCACTCCTTCGAAGAAGGCGCCGCCCTGGACGCGCTCGATCGCGCCGTAGAGGAAGGTGAAGAGGATCCCCAGCACGGCGTAGACGCTGAGCGCGCCGAGGATCGTGCGCGAGCCGACTTCCGGCGCGGTGACGACCCGGCGCAGGACCGCCCCCATCGCCAAGGTCAGCAGTGAGATCTGGATCACGGAGGCGACGCTGAGCCAGGCGTGATCGTCGCTGGCCGCCCCGATTGCCGCCAGGACGACGGTCAGCAGCGAGAGCCCGATTGCCACCCGCACGACCCTCACCTGCGCATGCGAGCTGGTCAGCGCGACCACGGAGGTCGCGCTCGTCGCCACGGTCAGAACAACCGACGACCAGCCGCGATTTTCGATCAGCGAAGAGAGCACATAGGTGACCAGCACCAGCAGGAGGACCAGCCCGAATGCGTCGCTGGCCCGTTCCGCCCGTTGCCTCCACCGCTCACGCGTGCGCGCCCGGCGCGATGCCGTCTCCATCCCCGCACGTTCGGTCGCCAACTGATGTTTCCTGCCGCCACCGCGGCAGATTCAGGCGACGGGTTGAAGCGGCCGGCGTGCGCCGCAGACCGGGCAATCCGGCTCCTGTACAACTCGCTCCCGCTTGGCCTCCATCGTGCGCAGGTCATATATGTGGCTCGTCCCAAGACTCGACGGCGTCGCAAGGCCGGTCAGAAAGTGCATGACGTCGAGGGCGACCTGGCCGCTTATCAGGGCGCAGGCAGCTCCAAGCGTCGCCGCCGGCGAGGGCTTCGCGCGTTGATACTCGACCACCGCGTCGTAGAGCGGGTACGAGCGCTTGTAGCCAATCTCCTGGCAGGAGTAGCAGCCAGTCTCGCCCGGGACGTATAGAGGGCCGACGCGCGCAATCGGCGGGTAGTGGCTCATCGCGATATAGGGGATGCCCGCCGCAAAGCAGGCCGAGTTGACCCAAAGCTCGATGTCGTGAGCCGGCCAATCGACCGCGTTGACCACGAGGTCGTAGCCCCTGATGACCTCTGCGACCGCCGCCTCGCTGTCGAGCCGTTCTTCGCGCGTCTCGATTCTGATCGACGAGTTGAAGGCGCCGAGCCGCTTGGCCGCCAGGCCCGCCTTCGGTTGGCCGACATCGGCCTCCCCGTAGAGGATTTGGCGGTTGAGATTGCTCAGCTCGACCGTGTCGAAGTCGACGAGCAGCATCTCGCCTATGCCGCAACATGAGAGCGTCAATGCCGACCATCCGCCGAGGCCGCCAACGCCCAAGACCGCAATGCGAGCGTCTTCCAGCTTGTCCTGACACTGCGACGGCGTCTGCCCGGTCGAGACGTCGCTGAAGTAGCGGAGTTGGCGGTCGAAGCGCGCCCGTGCTCCGGGGTCGACCAGGTCGTCGTCGGATGCGTCCTCACCTAGCCCCATCTCGCCGAGCTGGTCGATCAGCTCGCCGACTAGCTCCGCGCCGAACTCCTCGTCCAGCTCTTGGCGCGTGCGCGAGCCGTCAAGCGAGCCAAGAAGCTGCCGCAATTGCGGACTCGGATTTTTGATTCGAATGTCCGAGGTTTCGCTGGGTCTGCGGAGGTAGAGGTCCCCGTTCGGTGCCTGAAACTGCTCAGTTGTGCGCTTGATCCGCGGCCTCGTCCATGTGGTCGGGCTAAGCGGCGCGGGCAACGTAGATCGCCTTCGTGTGGGCCGAGCTATCCAAAGGCTGGCGCGGGATGCCGTCGGTGCCGTGGCCATAGACATTCAGACATGCGAGGCCGGCCTCGTCGATGGCTGCACGGATCTCGGCTTCGGTGAAGTGGCGCTGGCGATGGACGGAGACGTTGCGTCGGTCGGCCGTCTGGCCCTCGCCGCCGGGTCGCTCCTCAAAGCATGAGAACTCGCAGATCGAGCCCGGCTCGACCTCACCCATCGCATTCCCCTGAAAAACGAAGCGGCGGCCGTCTCGCTCGACCTCGACGCCTTCTGCATAGAAGCCGTAGACCGACAGCTCGTTGACGTCGAACAGCAGCAGGCCTGAGGGTGCCAAGTTGCTACGCATCCCCCGTAGCGCCGCCTCCAATTCCTCGGCGCTCAGCAAGTAGTTGATCGCGTCGTCCAAGGCCCAAACCAGGTCGAACTCGCCAAAGCACGGCAGCTCGCGCATGTCGGCAATCTCCAGGCGAACGGCATCGCCGGTCTTCTGTCGCGCCAGGTCGAGCATCGAGGCCGAGACATCGCATCCCACGGCCTGCCAGCCGCGCGGCAGCATCGGCAAGAAGCTCTTGCCCGTGCCGCAGCCGACATCGAGCAAGCGCCGACCCTCGAGTCCCTCTCGCTCGAGGACGGCCAAAAGCTGCGCAGTCCAGAGCTCGTATTCGTAGTGAGCGGTGAAGTCGTCGTAGAGCGGAGCCATCGCCTCAAAGGCGCGCTCGGCCCAGTCACCGCCAGGCCCGGCTGTCACTACCTCCCCCGTCACCGCACGAAAGAGACTAGCCGAAGCTGATCGACCAGTCGAGTAGCTTGGGCAAGCTGACGACATGCACAGCGCGGCCGATCCCAGCCTTTCAGGCCGAGATCGGCCGCCGAAATCCCGTTAAGCGGGCTTCCACGTAGAGATCGCCGGAACTACGGCCTCGACCTTTTCGAGCACGTCAATCACCCCCTCCCGCTAGCGTGTGGATTAGCTGCCGAGGGTAGTCGACTAGTCGATCAGGATCGGTAAGTCACCGCACGCGGATAGACAGAGCTATCCCAAATATTCATTGCGACTTATTGAGAATCGGGCTAAGGTCCCGCGCGCTCAATCGACGGAGAGGAGAGAAGGGCTGTGGCAAAAACGGTGATGCCGGAGGTTCGTATTGACGAGCAGCTCTTTCGTCTGCTCCATAACCCTGGGCAGCTTGCAGCTCTGGTTGCCTTGGTCGAAGGCCCGGCGTCCAAGAGCGACATTGCCAGAGAGCTCGGCATCAGGCTCAACAAGGCGGACTATGACGTTGGGGAGTTGGAGAAGATGGGCTTGGTCGAGCCGATCGGTACGGAGATGAGGCGGGGGCAGAAAACGACCATCTATCGAGCCGTGATGCGGCCGATATTGAACAACGAGGAATGGGGCGAGCTGAGTCAGGAAGACCGGGAACGGCTTGTGCTCTGGACTTATCAATTGCTGTTGCGGGATGTCACGGTCGCTTGGCGAGCCCGAACGCTCCAAGTCCGCCTCGAGTCGCACAACACCCGATCCCTGGCTCGAGTAGATGAGCAGGGCTGGATCAGACTCAACGAAATTCTGGACAGCACCCAGGAGGCTGTTCGCGAGGTCGAACTCGAGAGCGTCGAACGGGCACGCGAGACCGGCGACGAAAGCAACCTCACCAATGTGAGGGTGGCGCTGTTTTGCTTCGAGATGCCACCTGGAACAAATCTCGTCAATTAGTCACTATCGAAGTCGATCGACTGGTCGATGTGACACGTTCGAAAAATGTGGACGTTTTTCGCGCCTCCATGTGAAAGCCTCCATTTAATCCGCTGAGACTGAGCATCTTTGAGTCTCTCCTAACGGGTGGGAAAAGGTCCGTCCGCAATGCAAGGGGGGCAGATGTACGACGATGAGGGCCAGACGAAAATGGATCGTGAGGAGTTCGCGCGCGGCCATCCAGTTCGAGCCAGGATTCTCGGTCTGTACGAGAAGGACGAACAGCGATCGTTGGCACTCGACGATCTGCTCCGCGAGCTATCTGACGCCACGGCTCCCCTCGTCGCCTACCATCGCCGCGTTCTGAGCGACGCCGGGTTGCTCCCTCCGGGGGACGACGGCTAGGACGCGCCCAGCGCCGGGGGCGAGCCGGACTCATTCGGCGCCGGAATCAGCGGAGGGGGAGGGATTCGAACCCTCGAGACGCCGTTAGACGCCTGCCGGTTTTCAAGACCGGTGCATTCAACCGCTCTGCCACCCCTCCGGGTAGTACGTGATCTGTCGATGCTAGACATCGTGGCGTACGACCGGGATCGCTCTAGATGATTGTATTGTCTGCAATGCGCCGACTGCTCGTACTTGCTTCGGCGATGGTCTTCTTCGATGTCGTCTTCTTCTCGGCCATCGCTCCGCTGCTGCCGGACTACGTCTCCGAGCTTGGCCTCAGCAAGGCCCAGGCCGGGATCCTCTCTGCTTCATATGCCGCCGGGACCCTGGCCTTCTCCCTGCCTGCCGGCCTTCTCGCGGCTCGCATCGGCCCGCGTCGCACGGTCATCGGCGGGCTGCTCCTGCTCGGCTGCTCCAGCGTCGCCTTTGGCTTCGCCAACGAGTACGTCTTGCTCGACGTGGCTCGCTTCGTCCAGGGTGCCTCGGGTGCCTTGATCTGGTCTGGTGCGCTGACCTGGCTGATCACGACCGCGCCGCCCGAACGGCGCGGGGCGGTCATCGGCACCGCGCTGGGCACTGCTGTCGGCGGCGCCCTGCTCGGCCCTGCTCTGGGCGCCTTCGCGGCCGAAGTTGGGACCGAGCTCGTGTTCAGTGGGGTGCTCGTGGTGGCGATCGTCCTCGCGGTTCTCGCCTCCCGCCTGCCTGAGGCCGCGCTCCCCGAGCACCAGCCACTGCGTGAGATCGCCGAGATCATCTTCACCCGCCCGATCCTGACCGCGACGGCGTTTGTGGCCGTGCCGTCGGTGATGTTCGGTGCGGTCGAGGTCTTGGCACCGCTGCAGATCGCCGACCTGGGCGGTGGCCACACCCTGATCGCCGGGGGTTTCATCGCCGGTGCCGCTCTCGAGGCCGTGCTCGCTCCGCTCGCCGGTCGCTACTCGGACCGGGCGGGGCGTCGAACGCCGTTTACCGTCGGCCTCAGCATCTGCGCGGTGGCGATGATCGCGGTTGCCGTCGGATCGACCATGGGATTGGTGATGGGGGGGTTGATGCTGACCTCGCTGGGCGGTGGCATCTGCTTCACGCCGGCTCTGACGATGCTTTCGGAGATGGCGGAGTCGAGCCACCTGCACCAGGGTTTCGCCGCCGGCCTCTCCAACATGGCCTGGGCGCTCGGTCAGGTGATCGGCGGCCTCGCGGGTGGCGCCCTCGCCGGCGTCGCGGGCAACGCGACCCCGGCCCTCGCGATCTCTGCTCTCCTCGCTTGCACGGTGGCTTACGCGTTCCACGTCCTCGCGCCGCCCACTGTGCGACCCGCCCAGGGTGGGGGAGGTTAGATGGCTGACTCCACGACCCCGCCTGGATGATGCGCGGTCATGGAATCAACCATCTAGGCTCCGCGGGATGGCTTCGTCGAGCGGCAAGCGAGGGGGACCTGGGTCGGCCTGGCGCAACTGGGCCGGGGACCAGACATGCACGCCGGTCGAGCTGGTGCGCCCGCGCGATCGCGAGGAGCTTGCCGAGGCGATCGGCACGGCCGTCACGGCCGGGCGCAAGGTTGGGGTCGCCGGGTCCGGTCACTCGTTCACCGAGGCGGCGATGACCAACGGGACCATGATCGACGTCGGCTCGCTGAGCGGCGTGATCGACGCCGACCGCGCCTCCGGCCTGGTCCGGGTTGGGGGTGGCACGGTTCTGGCCGAGCTCAACGAGGAGTTGCATCGGCTCGGCCTGGCGATGGAGAACCTCGGCGACATCGACCGTCAGACGATCGCCGGGGCGATCTCGACCGGCACCCACGGGACCGGGGCCAAGCTGGGCAACATCTCCACCCAGGTGGAGGCGCTGGAGCTGGTCCTCGCCGACGGCTCGGTACGGGAGCTGAGCGCCGGAGGCAACCCCGACCTACTGCGGGCGGCAAGGGTCGGGATCGGCGCGCTCGGCGTGATCTCGGCGGTGACGCTGCGCTGCGTGCCCGCCTTCACCCTGCACCGGGTCGACACCCGGCGGCCCCGCGAGGAGGTCCTCGACGCCTTCCAGGAGAGCGCCGACGCCAATGAGCACTTCGAGCTCTTCACCTTCCCCTACGCCGACTCCGCCCTGGTGCTGGAACGCAACCGTACGGAAGGGCCGCCGCGGCCGCGCGGTCGTGCCGGCACCTTCCTCAACGACGTCGTGCTCGAGAACTGGGCGCTGGAGGCGGTCTCCGCCGCCGGCAAGCTCGTCCCGCGGGCGATTCCCTCGCTCTCCCGCTTCGCCGCCTGGCTCGCGTCAGGGAGCAAGTCCACCGACCGCAGCGACCGGATCTTCGCCAACGAGCGCCGCGTCCGCTTCACCGAGATGGAGTACGGCGTGCCGCGCGAGCAGGGTCCGGAGGCGGTGCGCCGGGTGATCGAGTGGGTGCGCGCCAACCGCTATCCGGTCTTCTTCCCGATCGAGATGCGGGTGACCGCCGCCGATGACGCCCTGCTCAGCCCCTCGCACGAGCGCGACACCGCCTACATCGCCGTCCACCAG
>Ga0157380_10000436_pt1 | contig 25413 bp, 25 predicted proteins | sample S35metaG_FD_119757 | JGI IMG/M metagenome (GOLD analysis project Ga0157380, IMG submission 119757) | Switchgrass rhizosphere microbial communities from Kellogg Biological Station, Michigan, USA - S3-5 metaG | ecosystem: Host-associated > Plants > Roots > Rhizosphere > Soil | place: USA...
ATTTGCGGGAAGTCCGTCCCACCATCTTTGTCGGCGTGCCGAGAATTTTTGAGAAGATCTTTGCGCGAGTAAAGGAGAAAGCTGCCTCGCAGGGGAAATTCAATCTCTCAGTTCTCAACTGGTGCACCCGAGTCGGTTCTGAAGCAGCTAGATTGATGGTGGCTCACCAGAAGATTCCGTTCGGGCTCGCTCTCAAACATAAGCTGGCCGACAAACTCATCTTTAAGAAATGGCGCGACGCGTTGGGCGGGCGCATCCGACTGCTAATTTCGGGCGGCGCAGCGTTACCTGAGGATCTTGGCTACAACTACATCGGCGCGGGATTGCCGATTGTGCAGGGATATGGATTGACGGAAACGGCGCCAGTAATCACGGGCGGCGTGCCCGACAACAATCGAATCGGCACGGTTGGCAAGCCGATTCCAAACGTCGAGGTGCGCATCGCTGCTGATGGTGAGATAGAAGTTCGGGGACCGAATGTGATGCGCGGCTATTACAACAAGCCGGCCGAGACTGCAGCCGTGTTTACTGAAGACGGCTGGTTTAAGACTGGTGATATTGGCGCGCTGGACGCGGATGGATTTCTTCGCATCACCGATCGTAAGAAGGAATTGTTCAAGACTTCGGGCGGAAAATACATAGCGCCGCAGCCCATCGAACAACTGATCAAAGGCTCTCGCTTTGTAAATCAGGTGGTCTTAATCGGCAACGAGCGCAAGTTTCCGGCAGCCCTAATCGTGCCTGAATGGGAGGACATTGACTCCTACGTGCAACTCAAAGGCATCGGTAAACACACCCGGGCTGAGCTCTGCAGGCATCCGCGGATCATCGATTTATTCGAACGCCAGATTGCCGGCTTGACGCCAGACCTCGCGCAGTACGAGCGTGTTAAGAAGGTGGCGCTGCTTGAACACGAGTTGACGATTGATAATGGCGAGCTGACGCCGACCTTGAAAGTAAAGCGTCGGGTCATCGACCAAAAGTATCGAGACATTATCGATCGACTCTATGAAGATTAGTGCCTGTAACGCAAATCCCGACTAGTCGGGATTTGCGATTGATTGTTGAATCCACTCAACCTACGCAAACTAACAGTTTGCGTTACACATTTTGATGATTATTGAAGAAGTTACCGTAACCAGCTTCCAACAACACACGCGCATCGTCGGCTGTGAGAACACTCGTCGAGCTATCTGTATCGATCCAGGCGACGACTCTGAAAGCATTGTCGCGGCAATCGATCGACATGGATTTGAATTGCAGGCGATAGTCTGCACGCATGCTCACCTGGATCACATCGGCGGCGTCGCTAATCTCAAAAAGCGAAAGCCCGAAGCTAACATAGTCATTCACAAGGCTGACGAATGGATCTATGAGGGACTACCAGAGCAGGCCGCCTGGATCGGAATTCCGCGATCGCAATGGAAGCAGTTTGGCTTCGACTTTGAGAAACCACCGCCAGTCGATGAGTATTGTGAAGACGGGCAGATCTATCGAGTTGGCGATTTGGTATTCACGGTCATTCACTGTCCGGGTCATACCCCGGGACACATCGTTCTCTTCGAACCTAATGAAAGAAAAGTGTTTGTAGGTGATGTGTTGTTTGCCGGCTCGATTGGGAGAACTGATTTGCCAGGGGGTTCATCCGAGCAACTGATTGACTCCATTATCAACAAGCTTTTGCCGCTCGGCGATGATATTACGGTTTACTCAGGGCATGGGCCCACTACCACGCTCGGATACGAACGACAAACCAATCCCTTCCTTACCGGAGTCTACGCGGTCGGTCGTGGCTCGAAATTTTAAGCGGCTTTCAGCTTCGTCCGCGCAGGCGAGTGTTCTTAAGATCTTCCCAACGCTCTCGTTGTTCGTCGTTAAGTTGGCTGGGCAGGCTTTCGACAGGAATATTATTGAGTTTGCAGAAATGTCGCCAGAGAATGAATCGCTGATCGAACTCTCCGGTCTCGTCTGAAATCACATTATCAATAGGTGGATTCTTCTTAGCCATGGCATCCCTCGGAAATTATTGCCTGGCTAAGTGTAACACTGGTCAGCACCACGTGTGGTAGCGAGGGATATTAAGCGGCGGTTGAAAGGCACTCGCTCCTAAAGGGGCGCTCGATAAGGTTCAGCTCAAGGTCAGGAAGGGTTGCTTGCTCCCGCTGATTGATTAGCTCTCAAGTTTATTCCTAAGCACATTGAGGCGGGAGCAAGCAACCCTTCCTGACCTTGAGCTGCCCCCACTTCCTACAAGCCTCCAAAATCAGTGGCTTTTAAACCTATGGAGCACAGAATGAGAAGTTGTCTAAACAACCTTCCACTCTATAAACATTGGCTCCCTACGGGAGCGAGAACTACTTCTCCACTATATCTTTCTTGAGACTCCCGACGATCGTTAGCACCTCGCCCTTTTCCTTCCTGGGTACCTTGAATTTGTCCAGCGAGTCGCTGAGGTGGCCGACGCCCGCGTTCCAATCTGCTTCGGTAATTCCAAGGCCGCCGTGCGTCGTCTTCATATCTCGGCCCAGGTACACGCAAGGACCGCCCGTGGCCACGCAAAGTTGATCGAGCAGGTGTTGCCTGATCTTTTTCTTGGAATCATTACTGAAGCCTGAAAAGAATTTTTCAAAGCGCGAGTCGCCCACGAGCCTGCCGATAAAGTCGTCGGTGACAGCTGCGAGGGCATCGTAGCCTCCCAGGCGTTGGTACAAAGACTTTTCTTTCTTCGCCTGACCCATCGCTGTCGCAGATAGGCAGGTCAGCAACAAAGCAAATGCGAGCGTGGTGGTAATGCCAAGGGGTCTGAGTTTGATTGACATTGATTTTGCTCCTGTTGGGGATATGGGATCTAAGATTTGAGGTACATCGGCCCAGTCGGTGTTTGCACTCCATCCTGCGCCTCCAAAGTAACTGCAAACGCGCCGGCCTTTAGCGCTTCTATTGTCATTTGATCATCCATCATCATCGCATTGCCCGCTGAATCAGTTTTGAAGACCTTTCCGGGCATTGGCTTCGCGCCGGCGATAAACCAGAGTTGATAGGCTTTGCCCGCCGGAGCTTGTGGCAGACCCTGCGCCATAAACACAGCACGCCGCGTCTTGTCATCGACTGCTACCATCGCGTGTGCCGCGGGAGCTTCCCTGGTCCCAGCCAGTTCGGCCCTACGCGCACCAGGCGCGGTCAACACCTGCAACGCAGAAATTTCCCGCTCGAGCTTTGCGCTGTTAGCCTCGAGTTCTTCCTTCACCCTGGCCAGGTTAGTTTGAGCCGATCGGTACAATTGCCACGTCAGCACCAGCCCCAAAGCAAGCGCCACAATGATCGCTGCCGCGATCGATAACATCCACGATGGTGACGACTTTACTACCGGTGCGGGGCGGGCGAAGGGAAGAACTGTTTCCGAGCGCTGAGGGCGAGGTTCCTGGCGCACGCTTTCAAGAATTCTGGTCCGCACATCGGGCGAGGGCTCGAGAGGCTCGGCCACGTACGCCAAAGCTCCAGTTGAAACTTGCCAAGCATCAAGTTCAGAGCGGCATTCGACACATGAGGCCAGATGTTGCTCAAGTGAACTTGCTTCATCGCTATCGAGGCTCGACAGCGCGTGCAAGGGCAGCATCATCTTGTAGGCTTCGTGTTCCATGTCGGAATAGTTCAGTCCGGTTTGCCCCCTAAGTCGAGCGCAAGACTCTTTCTCCCAGTAATTCTCGCAGCTTTATCATTCCGGATCTCATCCGGGTCTTGACTGTGCCGAGCGGCGCCCCCAGTCGCCTGGCAATTTCAGACTGAGTCAGTCCTTCAAAATAAGCTAGCAAGAGTGTTTGTCGTTGCTCTTCGGGAAGTTGGCTCAAGGCACCGGCGACAATTTCCTTTTGCTCGCTTCGGTACGTTTCCCCTACCGCGTCCGATGCTTCGGCCGGGCTTTCCTGTGCCGATGCCTGCGCAACACGATCCCGGGCGCTGAGCTGACGCAACCGGTCGATAGCTCGGCTACGGGAGAGTGTGACCAGCCAGGTAAAGGGTTTGCCGCGATTCTCGTCGAAGTCCGCCGCCCGCCGCCAGACCTGGATAAAAACCTCCTGGAGAATATCCTCCGCTTCTTCGCGGCTACTCAATATACGAACCAAAAGGCCAAACAGGATTACACGGTAGCGATCATAAAGCGAGGCTAACGCGCCTTCATCGCCCCGGGCGATGGCGTGCAGCAGTTCGACATCCTGGGATTGTGCCAGTTCAGGCTGCAAATCGGTTGATAACGAGGTCTCGGAGAATGTACGAGCGAGACATCATAACAAGATTGCCCAAAAAAGTAGCCGCGGATTGATGAGGGAACGGAAAGGAAAATTTGCCGGAGAGTACAGCGGCTGTGCCGCCGCACAGTGCGGAAAGGCTATGCCTTTCCGATCAAGTCTCGCTTAACTTCTTCGAGGCTGTGCCTCGGGAATTGGAGGCATAGCCTCAAATATTGATTTGAAAATAGGGCCGGAAAGGCGAAGCCTTTCAGCACTGTGCAGCGGCACAGCCGCGATCCTCGGAAACGGGGCTTAGGTGACGAACCGCTACGCGATGGTTATCTCTGAGTCGAGATAGATATCCTGAATCGCGTTCAGCAGCTCAACGCCCTCGCTCATCGGTCGTTGGAATGCCTTACGTCCAGAGATGAGACCGGTCCCGCCACCTCGTTTGTTGATAACGGCAGTGCGCACTGCCTCGGCAAGGTCGCTCGCGCCTTTGGACTCGCCGCCCGAGTTGATCAGGCCGCAACGTCCCATATAGCAATTGGCGACTTGATAACGAACCAGATCGATGGGGTTATCACTCGTAAGCTTTTCGTAAACGAGCTTACTCGTCTTCCCGTAGGATTTGCCCAGCTCTTTTTCGACCGCGAGATAACCGCCGTTTCGCTCAGGCAGTTTCTGCTTGATGATGTCAGCTTGAATAGTGACGCCGAGGTGATTTGCCTGTCCCGTCAAGTCCGCTGACGCGTGCATATCACCTTCCGGAGTCTTGAACTTCGAGTTGCGAATGTAGCACCAGAGAATTGTTCCCATTCCCAATTCATGAGCCTGCGCAAAGGCCTGGGCTATCTCCGTAATCTGGCGGGTTGATTCGTCTGAACCGAAGTAGATAGTTGCACCGACAGCGACTGCTCCCAGATTTCGGGCCTCGCGGACTGTTCCGAAGAGCACCTGATCGAACTTGTTCGGGAGTGTCAATAATTCGTTGTGATTGATCTTCACGATGAATGGAATTTTGTGCGCGTATTTGCGCGCCACGACGCCGAGCACACCGTAAGTCGAAGCCACTGCGTTGCAGCCACCTTCGATGGCCAGCTTCACTATGTTTTCAGGATCGAAGTAAAGAGGATTTGGCGCGAACGAGGCGCCGGCCGAGTGTTCGATGCCTTGATCGACCGGCAGGATCGAAAGATAACCGGTACCAGCCAGCCGGCCGTTGTCGAACAATGATTGCAGCGAGCGTAACACCGCCGGACTGCGATCTGAATTGACCCAAACTCGATCGATGAAATCCGGCCCAGGCAGATTGAGGACGTCCTGACTGATGGTTTGTGATTTGTGATCAAGCAACATCCGCGCCTTGTCGCCGAGAAGCTCTTCGATTCGTTGCAACGTGGTTCCTGATCGTTTCAGTTCGGTCGCCATCTCTTTCTAATCCTCCGGATTGGGTTTAGCGGTGATTTTGCCTGAATTTGGACGCCAATTATAACATATGGCTAATGGCTGGCGTCTTTTGCCATCTGACTACAGTATCAGGAGCGGTAGCGACGGGATCAATTCACTCAGCGCGGTGAAAATGCAATGCTTTGAGGCTAGTTGAGTCTTCGATCCCGTCGCTACCGGGTACTGTAACCTGGTCCTCGGGTTTGACAAGCTGAAGCCCTTTACCTTAGCCTTTCCATTCGCCCTGGGTTGTATTTGAGTTTCCTCAGTTTCAATCCTCGTTATTAACCAAACAATTGATTTGAAGATTTTGCCCCCAAAGTACACTTCGCCTGTAGCTCGAATTGTATCTTCCCTCCATACGGATTCTCGTTTAGAATCCGCAATTGAGTATTACGGAAGCTTCTCGCAATTCGCCTAACTAGGACCGTACACAAAGGGCAGTTGGGTGCAGATGTTCAGCAGCATCCTGCACTCTAATAATCCTCCATCTCGCGACCAGAAGCTGCTCAAGTCTCGCCGCGACTTATTGAAAGGCCATTAGACAAATGTTTTCCTATCGCCCTGCTTGCTCCCTCTTAGTATCTCTCTGTGTTTTGTTGTTGTTCGTTCCTGCGGTTTTTGCCGAAAATTGGCGCCCGATCGATCCTGCTGATCTGGCTTTAAAAGCAGGCGTCGTCGAAAAAGACGCCGATGCTGAGGCGATCTTTTGGGAAGTGAAAGTCGCCGACGAATTCGAGGGTGGCAGCCTGCGCACCGTTTTTAATCACTACCTGCGCATAAAGATCTTCACCGAGCGCGGCCGCGAGTCCCAAAGCCGCATCGATATTCCTTACCTTAATAGTTGGAGTATCAAAGACATCTCCGCGCGCACCGTCAAGCCCGACGGCTCAATCGTCGAACTGAAGAAAGAGGATGTGTTTGAGCGCACGATTGTCAAATCCAACGGTTTGAAAATTAAAGCCAAGTCATTTGCGATGCCCGGTGTTGAGCCTGGCGCGATAATTGAATACCGCTATCGGGAAGTTCGCAATAATTCAGTATCTGACTATTTGCGCTTGCAATTCCAACGTGACGTTCCTGTCCAACTGGTCAAGTACTACGTCAAGCCTCTCGACAATCCCATCTATGGCATGCGGGTAAAGGCATTTCAAGCTGACCCTGGTCCGATCACGAAAGAGAAAGAAGGCTATTACAGCACCTTGATGCGGAACGTTCCCGCCTTCCACGAAGAGGCACGCATGCCTCCCGAGGATTCGGTTCGTGCCTGGCTTCTGATTTTTTATGCAGAAGACAAGAAGGTGACAAACGAACAATTCTGGAAGGACCTCGGCAAGTCCAAGTACGACACATATAAGTCGATGATGAAGGTGAGCGACGAGGTGAAGCAGGCCACTGCCAAAGCAATTGGTGACGCAACGACACCCGAGGATAAGCTCCAGCGCATCTTCGAGTTTTGCCGTACCAACATCAAGAACGTAAATAATGATTCATCCGGGTTGACTGCTGAAGAACGTTCGAAAGTAAAAGAAAACAAATCTCCGGCGGATACTTTGAAGCGTGGGATCGGGAATGGAACCAACATCGATATGTTGTTTGCAGCGATGGCCAATGCGGCAGGATTCGACGCCCGCGTGGTCAACCTCGCTGATCGCGGCGACATGCTCCTGGATAAATCCTTTGCGGATGATTACTTCATTAAGACTTATGACATCGCAGTACGCGTGGGTGAAAAATGGCTCTTCTTCGACCCGGCCAGCACCTATGTTCCTCAAGGCATGCTGCGGTGGCAGGAAGAAGGACAGGACGCCTTGCTTTCCGATCCCAAGGAGCCGATCTGGATCAAGACTCCGCTTTCGCCGGCAGACAAATCCAAAATAAAACGAAAAGCCAAACTTCGCCTGGCTGAAGACGGGACTATTGAGGGCGATGTGTTAATCGAGTATTACGGGCACTACGGTGTCGAGCAAAAGAACTCGAACGATGAAGACTCAGAGACCCAGCGTGAAGAGACTTTACGTGACGGCGTGAAGTTCCGCATGAGCACTGCGGAAGTCACTGAGGTGAAGGTCGAGAACGTCAAGGATCCCATCAAGCCATTCACTTACGCTTACCACGTGCGGGTTCCCGGTTATGCTCAAAGAACGGGCAAGCGCATCTTCATTCAGCCCGCGTTCTTTCAACGAGGAGTGGATCCGTTGTTTTCCGCTAGCGAACGAAAAAATGCAGTTTATTTCCATTACCCCTGGTCTGAAGAAGATGAGGTAACGATCGAACTGCCGGCAGGCTATGCGCTCGATAACGCTGAAGCCCCGGCGCCTCTTAACGGTGGCACCGTCAGTGAATACAAACCAAGTGCATCTGTAACTGCGGATGGGAAGACCCTTATCTACAAACGGAGCTTCTTTTTTGGTGGGGGCGGCAATATCTATTTCCCTGTAACCAGTTATCCACAACTCAAGAACTATTTTGGGGCGGTGCACAAGGAAGATGGACATACCATTACCCTCAAACAGGCCGCCGCAGGAACAAACTAATTCAGCCAGCTACCGGGGTAGGTGTCATGATCAAATCAACTATCGGATTTCTTTTTTGCGTGCTGTGCTTTGCGGCGCCTGCATTTGCCTATGGCGACGATGCTCCGGGTTGGCTGCGCCAGGCGGCCGCTGCGCCTACTTCGACCTACGACAAGAAAGTCTCAGCGGTCGTACTGGTTGATGAGTCAACCATGACGGTCGATGACCAGGGCAAAGTCGTCACAATCACCACCGGCGCCGTTCGCATTCTGAACAATGAAGGACGGCATGAAGCTGTGGCTGCCGCCAGCTACGAAACTGACAGTGGCAAAGTACGCGAACTCAAAGCCTGGTTGATTCGCCCCTCGGGGCAGGTCAAAAGTTACGGCGGTAAAGACATTGTCGACGAGGCCGTGGCATTGAACGACGTCTACGATGAAACTCACGTTAAGAGGATCTCCGGAGTGAATGACGCTGAACCCGGCGCTGTATTTGGCTATCAGATCACTACCGAAGAAAAACCGTTCTTTAACCAGACCGATTGGTTCTTTCAGGGCGGAGCTTCGCCGGTGGTTTCATCTCGAATAACCCTGGTTCTGCCCGCAGGCTGGCGAGCGAACGGCATAACTTTTAACCATGCAACGGTAGAACCCACGGTTATCGGCACTTCTTACAGCTGGGAGATGCGCAATTTACCGCCGATGGAACCCGAGCCGTTGAGTCCGACAGAACATAATCTGGTGCCAAGGCTTGGGGTCAAATATTTCCCCACCGAAGGAGCTAAATCGATCGGCTCGCGCGGCTTTGATAGTTGGCTCGAGGTATCGCGTTGGTACACCGACCTCTGTGCTACACAGGCCGTGCCTGATGAGAGAATTATTAATAAAGCTCGTGAGTTGACTGCAAACGCCAAAACAGAATTCGAGCGTATCAGGGCGATTGGCTCTTACGTCCAGAACATTCAGTACATTTCAATTCAGATCGGAGTGGGTCGCTGGCGCCCACACTCTGCAGCAGAGGTGCTGGCCAAGTCGTACGGCGATTGCAAAGACAAAGCGAATTTGATGCGGGCGCTCCTTAAGGCTGTAAACATCGATTCGTATCCGGTTCTGATCTTCGCGGGTGATCCAACTTACGTCCGCGAGAACTGGCCATCTCCTCAATTCAATCACTGCATCATCGCGGTAAAGATCAGCGATGAAACGAAGGCTGATTCAATCGTCAATCATTCCAAGCTGGGCCGGTTGCTGATCTTTGACGCCACTGATGATGACACTCCCTTAGGCGACCTCCCGCAACATGAGCAGGGCAGCTTCGCATTGATTGCTGCTGGTGATGGCGGCGGTCTCGAGCGGATGCCAGTGACTCTGCCTGAGGCCAACAAACTCGAGCGAGCGGCTGAGGTTCTGCTCGCTGCCGACGGGTCCATTGCAGCGACGATTCGGGAGCAATCAGTAGGACAATCAGCGGTCCGCTATCGGCGGGAATTCAAACGGCTGTCGCGACCTGATTACGTGAAACAAATTGAAGGTTGGGTCTCCGACGGCGCTAGTGGAGCAAAAGTTACCAAAGTCGAGCCGCTGGACAATGGTAAAGAAGGACGATTCGGTCTTGACGTAGATTTCTCGGCGTCGCAATACGCGCAGCTAATGCAGAATCGGCTGTTGGTTTTTCAACCGGCAATAGTCTCAAGGCGCGACTACTTGTCTCTGACGGCAGCTCAGAGAAAGTATCCCGTGGTGCTGAATTCTCATGCTTTCAATGAAACGGTTCATGTGAAGCTGCCTGCAGGTTTTGAAGTGGATGAGATGCCGGATCCGGTTACGCTCGACACTCCGTTTGGAACTTACAAGACTACTTATGAGGTAAAAAACGGCGAACTGTTTTTTAGCCGCCGTTTGGCAGTCAAAACCGGTACGATTCCCGCCGACCAGTACGAAAGCGTGCGCAAGTTTTACGAGCGCATTCGGACTGCTGAACAATCGCCGGTAGTCCTGGCCCGAAAATAATAGAACTTGCCAAATGCTACTGCAGGCTGGCAGCCTGCAGTACATCTAGCCCTTACTAAGAGCGCGGAAAGCCTCCCGCAGCACCACTGTCGGACTTCCCGCCGGCGTGGAGTAACTTCGAAAGTCGAACGTCGTGACTATCGCCACGCCTAGTCCGGCCGACGTGAGAAAGATTTCATCTGCCTCGGTCAGGTCCTGCATTGAGTAAATGCCTTCGATGAGCGGGACAAAATGTTTGCTCGCCAACTGAATTACGCAACTGCGAGTCACGCCGGCAAGTGCGCCGGTGCTCAAGGCCGGCGTGTAAACAGTACCTTCTTTCACCCAGAAGATATTCGCCATCGTCGCTGAGACAATCTCGCCTCGCTCGTTGAGCATCACTGCTTCATCGAAATCGCGCGCATGCGCTTCTTCCCAGGACATGACGTGGTCCAGATAATTCAAGCTCTTGATGCCGGCCAGCGGCGAAAAGGAATTGAATCGATAGGGCGAAACGGCAATCGAAACTCCCGTAGCCGGCACCTTTTGAGGATCGGCCGTGAGGATTAGCAAGTCCGTCTGTCGAGGACCGGGTGGTTTAGCCTGCCACACCTGAGTACTGGGACGAGCCAGCAAGATCACGCGAGCCCGTCCGTCACGAACTCGATTTACGGCTATGAGTTTTTTGAGCGCAGTGAGGACACTGTCCCTCGTGCATTCATCGCAACTGATCTTGAGCTGGCTGGCGTGATGAGTGAGGCGATCCCAATGCTCGGGCCAGAAGAAAGGCTCGCCCTGGTAAATAGCGATAGTCGTGAAAACGCCGCGGCCATACAACATCGCTGACGATACCGGCGCGATGCGGGCCTTCGCGGCGTTCAGCATGCTTTTGTTGAAGTAGATTACCGGATGCACAGCGCGCTCTCCGGAAGAGGGCTAATCACCTGATGCTGCGATCGCTTCTGCCTTGAGTTTTTCTTCAAGCGACCGCCGCCATGCGTTTTCCAATTCAGCTACCAGTGCGTCGACTACGACTTGTCCAGCGACGGTGATGCTCAGACGTTCGCCTTTGACGTGACCCAATTCTGTCAGTGGGCAATTGTTTCGGGAGGCTATCTCCTTCACGGCCCCGAGCACGCGTTCATCACAGCTGATGATTATTCGCGAAGGCGACTCGCTGAAGAGCAAGCTTGAAACGGCCAGCGATCCATTTAAATCAACTGTGGCTCCCACAGCCTTAGTATTCAATGATGAGAAGCAACACTCTGACAATGCGACGGCGAAACCTCCATCAGAGCAATCATGCGCCGAGCTTAACAAGCCTGCTTCGGCTGACTCGAGACAAGCGGCTTGAACGGCAAGCTCGCGACTGAGGTCTAATTCCGGAACCACGCCCGCGCCTATCATCTCGTCTGTCGATTGGCCCAGCACGGTAGCCGCGTATTCACTGATCGACAAGTCATCTTTTGTTTCACCGAGCAATGCAATTACATCACCCTCTTTCTTGAAACCAGGCTGAACTACCCGCCGCACATCTTCAACGAGACCCACCATCCCGATGACTGGAGTTGGCAAGACGCCAACTCCCTCGGTCTCGTTATAAAAAGATACGTTTCCCGAGACGACCGGAGTATTCAGAGCCGTACAGACTGCGGCCATGCCGTCGATGACTTCAGAGAACGACCACATTACTTCTGGTCGTTCGGGCGAGGCGAAATTCAGGCAATTCGTAATGGCTAACGGTCGAGCACCAACACACACTACATTGCGAGCTGATTCCGCAACAATAAGCGCGGCTCCGGCTTTCGGATCCGCAGCGCAATACCGGCCGTTACCGTCAAGTGACATCGCCAGCGCCCGGCGCGTCTCCTTGATTCGGACGACGGCCGCATCGGCGCCCGGCAGCACAGCCGTATTCGTCCTCACCATGTGGTCGTATTGCCGGTAGACCCATTGTTTCGACGATAGGTTCCCCGATGCGAGGAGTTGTAATAGCGACTGTCCGTGATTTGGGTCTTGGGTCTTAGGTCTTTGGTCCTGGGGCTTTCGTTCGGGCGCCTTCATGGGCCGTTCGTATCGAGGCGCCTCGTCGGTCAAAGCGGAAACAGGAATGTCAGCGACTCTCTCGCCGTTGTGAATGACCTGCATCCGATTGGTATCACGCACACGGCCAATCACAACCGCGTCGAGGTCCCATTTGCGAAAGATGTCCACGACTTCGCGCTCGCGGCCGGAGTGAGCGACGATCAGCATGCGCTCCTGACTTTCTGACAGCAGCATTTCATAAGCCGTCATGCCGGACTCACGCTGCGGAACCAGGGAAAGATCAATCTCGACACCAGTGCCGGCTCGTGCTGCCATCTCGCATGATGATGAAGTGAGACCAGCGGCGCCCATGTCCTGAATACCGGCTACTGAACCGCTGCGCATCGCCTCAAGGCAAGCTTCCAGTAACAGCTTTTCCAAAAACGGATCGCCCACTTGCACGGTGGGACGCTTTTCGAGCGCCTCTTCATCAAACTCCGCCGAAGCCATGGTCGCACCGTGAATGCCATCACGTCCGGTCTTCGCTCCCACGTACAAGATTGGATTACCGATTCCAGTCGCTTTACCGAAGAAGATCTGGTCCCGCTTTACGAGACCAAGTGCGAACGCATTCACCAACGGATTCAAAGCATAAGCATCATCGAAAGCTACTTCACCGCCGACAGTCGCCACCCCAAATGCATTTCCATAGTGAGCGATGCCCGCAACAACTCCGGCGAGCAGTGAACGGTTACGACGACTGTGTCGCGGATGATCGAGAGAACCGAAGCGCAAACTGTTCATTGAAGCAACGGGACGAGCTCCCATCGTGAAAATATCTCGAAGGATTCCACCCACACCGGTGGCAGCGCCCTGGTAAGGCTCGATGAAGGAAGGATGATTGTGCGATTCGACTTTGAAAGCCGCGCACCAATCGTCGCCGATATCGACTACTCCGGCATTCTCGCCGGGAGGAACAATTACCCGGTCGCCAGTGGTCGGTAGCCGCTTGAGATGGATGCGCGAGGATTTGTATGAACAGTGCTCGGACCACATCACTGAAAAGATGCCGAGTTCGGCCATGGACGGTTCGCGTCCGAGCAGAGTCTTAATGCGTTCGAATTCTTCAGTGGTGAGATTGTGGGCAGAAACTACGTCTGGCGTGATCGATTCCATAAATGGGCGCAGCGTTTAGAGTGAAAACGTAATCAGTAATCAGCCTGTTCGTTGGTAGTCAGTGGTTAGTTGTCAGTTACTCGCATTACCAAGATACGTGGTACAACGGACAACTAACTACTGACAAAGAACAAAGCTGATTACTGATTGCTGATTACTGATTACTGATTGCTGATTACTGATTTGCTACTTGGCGTCCAAAAGCTTTTCGATTGCAGCCCGTAACTCTGGAGTCTGTACTCGACCGAATTGCTTGAAAACCACAACTCCGTTTGTGTTGTAAAGAAACGTCGCCGGCAACGCACCACTCCAGCTCTTATCAACGCTTTGGATAGCCGGCTCGGGATCAGAGACTGCCAAAAGATAGGCCGGCATCTTCGCTTGCATCTCGATTAGAAAAGCAGGAACTGTGGTTTTGATGTCCGGCGGATCGTCGAGTGAGATGGCGATGAAATCCAGTCCCTTAGATCGATAATCGTGGTCGATCTTTACCAGGTCCGGGAACTCTTCCCGACATGGATCGCACCAGGTGGCCCAGAAATTCACCAACAAAGGTTTGGTCCGCTTAGTGTCAGCATTCGGCGTTAACGGTAAGAGTTGCTTGAAGCCTTCGAGATCGACTTGATGCACTTTGATTGCCGGTTTCGTGGCGCGACCTCGACGTCTTTGCGCCGGGGCCGCGACACTCAAGACCAAAATGCACAAACCGATCAATAAGCCGAGCCGCTTTGTATTCATTGGGCTCTCTTAATCGAGCAACCAAAGGCCATGGCGGTGGTCTTGGTAACGGCCTTTCCTGATGCCAAAGCATCCATCGCATCGCGCAACTCACTTGAGTTAACGCCCGAAGGATCTTTGCTGTTATCGATACGGCCCTGGTAGACAAGCTTGTTGTTGGCATCAAGCAGGTAAGCTTCGGGCGTGCGAGTCGCGCCGAGCCTGTCAGCAATCTTGTTGCCTTCGTCCTTCATCACCGGAAAGGTGAAGTGCTTTTCGGCAGCATGCGCCTTAACAACGTCGGCTGTCTCTTTGACGTTGGAGTTGATGCCGATGACAGTGATACCGCGCTTGCTGAAATCCTGTGAGAGGGCTTCCATACGCTCGTTGTAGGCGTTTGACACCGGGCATTCGGTAGAAATGAAAATCAACACGGCGCCGTTCTTGCCTTTCAAAGATGCGAGTGTGTGGGCTTTTCCATCAGTGTCAGGAATCGTGAAGTTCTCGATGGCAGTCCCGATTGCGGGTGGTACGTAATCAGCTTCATCGGTTCGACCGCTGCCAGCTATAACGGCGGCAGCGAGCATTAGAAATGCAGCTAGAGAGAGGGCGAACAAACGTTGCTTTTTCATCTGCGGAAACTCCTTATCAAGAAATGTAACGGGTTGGGGATGAAACGAGAGATTATCAAGGCAGAGGGGAACGAGCAAGCGTGCTTACAGGCGTTTAGAGTTCAATCTTTAGATTGGTATTCGCTCAAACCCCAAACTAAAGTTTGAACTCTTAACGCCCGTCTCGTATATTTCACTTGGAAAGGGCTCACAAACATGCTGAAGCGTATTCGTGGCAGAACCACCTGATAACTGGACCGAGAGTCTTTCAACCAACTCATCGCTACCTACCGGCGAAGGCATAGTGCTCGATATCGGGACCGGCGACGGTCTCTTTGTATACCAATCCGCGCGCCTGAACCCTCAGAAGTTCTACATCGGGATCGACGCGAACACTCGGCCTCTGGAAAAAGTCTCGGAGAAGATCTATCGGAAGCCGAATAAAGGCGGCTTGCCGAATGTGCTGTTTCTGCAGGCGGCGATCGAAGATCTTCCCGAAGAGCTAAACAGCGTTGCCGACGAGATCCACATTCATTTTCCGTGGGGAAGCTTGTTGAAAGCCGTAATGCGCGGTGAAGTGACGATGCTCCACAACCTGCGCCGTTTGTGCTCGGACGACGCGTTACTGGAAGTGCTCATCGGCGCCGATGTTGAACGAGATGCCGCCGAGTTGGAACGACTCGGCATCACTTCGCTTTCCATTTCCTTCGTTGATTCGGTGTTGACGCCGGCGTACGCAGAGGCTGGCTTTGAAATCACTGAACGGGGAGAGTGTCTGCCCGCCGACTGGCCCGACCTGCAAACCTCCTGGGCCAGGCGACTGAACAACAATCGCAATCGCTCCCTGCTCTACTTCATCGCCCGCGCAAGGTGATCTATCGGCGCTTAAGTGTTCGATCTCATAACGCTTTCGAGAAGCATCCGTTTATTGAACGTTCTTGCAGAATCCCCCGTGCGCAAGCGCGGGGACACTTCAAGACCTACCTATAAACCACTTCGCCGACCCACTTTGAATCCCCCATGCGCAAGCGTGGGGATCGTTCAAGTCCTGCCTTGTGATGCGGGAGGCTCAAGCTGTTTCAGAATAGATTGTTGTAGCTTTAGGTTGGACTTGAAGCATCCCCACGCTTGCGCATGGGGGATTCAAGGCAATAACGCTTTTCTCTTTTTGTAGGCTGGGACTGAAAAATCCCCGCGCTTACGCACGGGGGATTGAGACGTAGGCTTGCGATTCGAAGGCTCGATGGGATCAAGCCTGCTTCCGACTAGCGAGCAGTGCCAGCACGGTTAGGACCGTCGTCACCAGTGCTGAGAGCAGACAGAATTGGCAGAAGTGACGAATGACAAACGCCTGGAGATAGATGAGCCAAAGAGTGGTGAGAAACATCAGCAGCACCAGCACCGTCATCAGCTTCCCCACCAACTTGTAACCAAACGCAGCCAAGGTGCTGAGCGTGAAAACTGTGAAATAGGCGATGGCGCCGACCAGCGCGAGGGGATAGCCACGAATCGCGGCGTACTGGCTGCTCAGGACTTCCTCACATCCGCTGGTGATGGTGCAGCGGACGCTCTGTCCCGTAACGTGCTGTATCGTCAGATAAAGCGCATCCGCAATTCCAATCAGCGACACGAGTGCGGCGATGGAGTAAAGGATGACGTTCCGCTTACTCGGATCGGTTTGGCCCTGGGACGTTGTACTCATGAATTGTGAGCGATCAGTACCCCGACACGTCGGGGTAGCGACGGGAGCGAAGACTCAAGGATCCCGTCGCCACCGCTCCGGGTACTGTGATTACTGGCCGGCCTTCGCGAAAGCCTGTTTAAGCGCATTCTTCAGGCCCTCAGGATTTAGCTGCTCGAAAGGAATCTCAGTTCCGTTCAGGAACACGGTGGGTGTGCCTTTCACATCCATTGAGTGGGCGCGGTTGCCATCGAGAAATATTCGTTGTTCAACCGCGTCGCTGTTCTGATCTTTTTTCCACTTCTCAATGTCCAGGCCGGGTATTCGTTTCGCGTAATCCTCGTAGGTCGGCCTTACGTCGAACATGTCTTTCCATTGCGTTTGATTTTCGTAGAGTAGATCGTGCATCTCAAAGAACTTGCCCTGAAGCCCTGCTGCTTCAGCGGCGCGAGCGGCGTGCAAAGCATGCGCGTGATTCGGATATAACGGGAACTCGCGAAAGATTACTTTCAGCTTTGATCCATATTCCGATTCCAGGCCTTTAAGAATCGGATAAAGATCGTGACACGGCGGGCATTGAAAGTCGCCGAATTCTTCGATCACGACAGCAGCGCTTTCCCCGCCTCGAAAATGCACCGGTTGTGCACCAGGAGCCGCATTGACTACAGGAGACGGGCCAGCTGGAGCTCCCGTCGTACCCGTTGCTCCTGGTTTATCAGTCACTGTTCGCTTCATGTACCAGGCGGCTCCCAGGGCGCTGCCGAGCACTACGAGAATAATTACGATTGGCAGTATTCGTTTCATAGTCTTTGTTAAGGTGGGGGTTATCACGCAGCCGCAGCCACCGTAGCGGCAAGCGACCTAAAAATATCGCGACCATCGCTCGAGCCTAGTAAGTCCTCACAGGCGCGCTCCGGGTGTGGCATCAGGCCAAGCACGTTTCGCTCTCGATTGCAGATTCCCGCGATGTTATCGCGCGAGCCATTAGGATTAGCCGCAGAGCTAATCTGTCCTTCCTTATCGCAATATCGAAACACGATGCGGTTGTCCTTCCGGAGGTCAGCCAACGTCACATCGTCACACACATAATTGCCCTCAGCATGAGCGATTGGGATTCGCAACACGCTAGTCCGCTTCAATTCGTTGGTGAAAGGCGTGTCGGAAGTCTCGACTCTCACGAACACGTGCTCGCAAATAAAGTGCAGGTCGCGGTTCCGAATCAACGCCCCGGGCAACAAACCAGCCTCGCAAAGAATCTGGAAACCATTGCAGATTCCCAACACCAGGCGCCCGCTCTGCGCGAATTTCTTGACGGAATTCATGACGGGAGAGAAACGGGCCAGGGCTCCCGCTCGCAAATAGTCGCCGTACGAGAAGCCCCCGGGAATAATGACCGCGTCGTAAGTACTAAGGTCAGTCTCGCGGTGCCAGATAAAGTCGACTGGTTGGCCCACGTGCTTTGAGATCACGTGATAAGCATCGTGATCGCAGTTCGATCCCGGAAAAACGATGACCCCAAATTTCACGGTTCAAACTCCACTCGGTAGTCTTCTATGATCGGATTGGAAAGGACCTCCGCCGCGATTCGCGTCACGGCCGTGTGCGCCTCGTCTGCAGCCACGTTATCTTCTAAAGCAATTTCAAAATACTTGCCCTGGCGCACGTCTGCTACTCTCTCGAAGCCAAGTAACTCAACCGAATGTTGGATTGCCTTACCCTGAGGATCCAGGACCCCCGGCTTCAAAGTTACAAAAACCTTAGCCTTCATCAATTCTTCCTTTGGAGAGCGATGACCTGTCACTACTCTCGACCACTTTTATCCTGATCTAATAAAACCGAGCCATTACCCTTCAGATTTAATTCGTTGCGCCCAAAGTGGTCATTGACATAATATGCCCCAACGTTAATCGCAAACAACCTGTGAAAACTTCTAAATACGGAGAAAAATGTAATGCAAGATCCCCCACCCTATCAACCGAGCGAACAAAACCCTAACGCGGCTGGTGATGAATCCAAGGCCAAAACCGGCTTAGGGCTCGATGCCAACCTTGGCGCTGCCCTCGGTTATCCGGTCGGCCTTATAGCGATCATTGTCTTCATCATGGAGAAGACGAACCGCTTTGCGCGATTCCATGCATTGCAATCCATACTGTTTCACGTGTTGTTCGCAGTGCTGGCCATCGTCTTCTCGATTTTGTTTGGCATTATCACTGCCGTCGCGAGTTCGATCAGCGAAACCCTGGCCTGCATCGCGTTCCTGCCATGGCTACTGTTTTTACTGATCTTCCTGATCTACATCGCCGGACTTCTCTTCGCTGCTTTCAAAGCCTATGGTGGCGCCTGGTTCAAGCTGCCAATCATTGGCAACATGGCTGAGAAGATGATCAATAAGTAAGAATTGACAATGGACCACAGACGATGGACGACAGTCTTCTCTGTCGTTTGTGGTCCACTCTTCCTCGCCGGCTCTAACCAAGAACTCTTCTACGTTTCTCGATCGACGCCGATAGGTTATAGCTAATCGTCTATCGTCCGATCACCCAAAAACCCTGCCGAGAATCTCGTCCACATTTCTCAGATAGGTCTGCAAATCAAAGACATGATCGATTTCCGCCTCGGAGAGATTGGCTCGAATATCTTCATCGGCCTTGAGTAAGGTCTGGAAGTCCTCACCTTCGTCCCAAACTCTCATCGCGTTTCGCTGCACCCATTCATAGGCCGTTTCGCGCGCGATGCCTTTCTGAGTCAAAGCCAGCAGCAGTTCTCCGCTGAAAATCAATCCTCGCGTAGCATTCAAATTCTCGAGCATTCGCTCTGGATAAACGACCAGTCCATCAACGAGAGAAATCGTCTTTTGCAACATGTAATCGAGCGTAATACTCGAGTCAGGCAGCACCACGCGTTCTGCGGAAGAATGCGAGATATCACGCTCGTGCCAGAGCGCCACATTCTCGAGGCCGACGATGCAGTTGGCTCGAACAATGCGCGCCATGCCGCAAATGCGTTCGGAAATAATCGGATTACGTTTGTGCGGCATCGCGCTCGAACCCTTCTGTCCTTTGGCAAATCGTTCCTGCGCTTCGCGGACCTCGGTTCGTTGCCAGTGCCTAATCTGGAGAGCAATTTTTTCGAGTGTTGCGGCGACAATCGCCAGCGTCGAAAGGTACTCTGCGTAAGTGTCGCGCTGGATTATTTGAGTGGAGACCGGTGCCGCCTTCAAGCCCAGACGAGCGCAGACTTTCTCTTCGACGATTGGATCGAGGAGCGCAAACGCGCCTACGGCGCCGCTGATTTTTCCTACCGCCACGGCTTCGCGAGCACGCTCCAGACGCGCGCGATTGCGGCGCATCTCGTCGTACCAAAGCGCGAAGACTAATCCAAACGAAGTTGGCTCGGCGTGAATTCCATGAGTTCGTCCAACTTGAGGGGTGTTCTTGAATTCAAGGGCGCGGCGCTGTAGCACCGGGAGAAACGCGTCGATTTTTGCCAGCAGCAGTTCACTTGCGTCGCGTAGCAGCAGTGCGTTAGCAGTGTCAACCACGTCCGATGACGTCAGTCCATAGTGTACGAAGCGCGCTGCTTCTCCGATTGATTCAGCGAGGTTCGTCGTAAACGCGATGACGTCGTGATTGGTGGTTTTCTCAATTTCATTAATGCGCGCCACCGAAAACTTTGCCCGCGCCTTTATCTGTTCGACTGCGTCGGCTGGTATCGTACCCATCTCTGCGTGTACTTCGCACACAGCGATTTCGACTTCGAGCCACTTTTGGAACCTGGTCTCTTCCGACCAAAGCGCGCCCATCTCAGGGAGTGTGTATCTTTCAATCATATTTTGAACGTTATCCGCAGATTACACCGGTTAGGAAGGACCAAACGAACTCTGTTTTTCTGAATTCACAACTGCAAGGTCTCCGCGATGGTAGTAATTTGTTCATCTGCTTTTTCAAAATCTCTGTCATCTGCGAAATCTGTGGATAAAACGATTTACTGTAACGCTATTGAGTTAACAAAGTACTTCGCCAATAACCATTGGCCGTTGCGTTCGATCAGCGTAAAAGTTTCCATACCTTCGCCGCGCTCGAACTTGGTGTCGTAAGTCAGCACGAAAGAATGTTCCTGAGACTTGGTTTCTTCGGACGCCGCATGTAACTGCCGGCTTTTTACCTTTCCAAGTTTTTCTTTCAGAGTACTGAAGACCTTAATAGTCTTTTCAAGATCAGCGGCGTCACGCCACTCCGGCGCAGCTTCATTATGAATTTTTTCGTAACGCCCTTCGTCAGCATCTTCTCCGACAGAGGTAACGACCGCCTCAACTTCGGGAGGCACACCTTGCCGGCTGGCTTTTAACGCACACCCGAACAGCGACAGGCAACAGGCAATCGCTATGAAATAAGTCTGGTATTTTCTCCGCGTTGCGCGCTCTCGCCTTCTCGGGGCCTTTGGTTCAGTCACTCTAGACCTCGACCCACGGAGTGGGTTCAGCGGGAAATGAAAGTATGATCTCAGTACTGGCTGGGAACAATGGCGCTCGCTCCTGCAGGGCCACTTCAGCCGAGATCTTTGCGAGATAAGGATTATTGGCACGCTGAGACAAGTGCGCGAGCACGATGTGATCAGCCATACCGTCAAAACCATACTGCAGCCATTCCGCCACATCTTCGTTCGAAATATGTCCGAGTCGCGACAAGATTCGCTGTTTCAATTCCCAGGGATAAACGTCGCAGGCTTTCAGCATGTCACGGCTATGGTTGGACTCCATCACAATCGCAGCGCAACCCCGCAATTGCTCGGCAATGAGAGTGGTAATGTGTCCGAAATCCATTAGCGTTGCGATCTTTATCCCAGCGTGAGTAGCCGTGAAACCAAAGTTGTCAACCGCATCGTGGGGAATAGTAAACGGGTGGAAATCAATTTCGCCGACGCGAAAGTCTTTGCTCGATTCGATCTCCTCGACCCGATCTTTCAGAGCTGCCGAGCGCCGCCGCGGTTCGTCGGTGTTGACGTTGAACTTCTCGCTTACATAAGCCTCGCGCGTCTTTCCTGAGACGTAGACGGGACAATCAACCATCTTTGCCAGGACTCGTAAGCCGCCGGAGTGATCGCCGTGTTCATGAGTGACGACGATGCCATCGAGACGATTGATGTCCTCGCCGACCTGAGACATGCGGCGGGCCAACTCGCGCGCACTCAGACCCGCGTCAATCAGTACGCGAGTTTCACCGGCAACAATCAAAACCGCGTTGCCGGTCGAGCCGCTACCAAGAACTGTAAGTCTCATTCTTTGAAAATTATGATTTCAGATCGTCAGGCGCTCGCGATCGACATGGAAACCGTTGAGATTTCCCAGCGCACCCAACGCCAGTTTCTCTGATACCAAGTACGTGTGCGCGACACGCTGAATCTCCGGCGCGGTAACGGCCTCAAGCTTTTGGATCATTTCATCAGGCGAGATGCGACGCCCGTGAATGATCTCCTGGCGAGCCAGAGTGCTGGCGCGAGCGCTCGATGATTCCAACCCAAGCAAGGTTGAAGATACCGCCTGGTCCTTAACCAGGCGCAGCTCTTCCTCTTTTACGGGCTCGTTCACAATGCGGCGAATTTCTTCCAGTGAGATGTCAAGAACTTCGTTCAACTGACTCGGAGACGTGCCTGCGTAAACAGAGAACACTCCGATGTCCGTGAATGTGCTGATACCAGCTCCGACTGAGTATGCCAGGCCACGCTCTTCGCGAATCCGCTGCCACAATCGACTGGATGTCCCGCCGCCTAATACCGAAGCCAGCATAGTCGCCGCATAGCGATCTTCGTGCCGGGACGAGGGCCAGGGCGCGGCAATGATCAAGTGCGCTTGTTCGAGCTCGTCTTTTTGCTCGATAAGAATTGGAGCTGCAGTTTCGGGACTTGTCGTCAAGCGCACTGGCGGCGTCCCACCATTCCCGGATCCGTTGGTGAACGCGCGCTCTGCCAATTCAACCAAACGGGCATGGTCAACATTTCCGGCCGCTGCCACGACCAGGTTATGCGTCGAGAATTCTCGAGCATGAAACGCTGCCGTCGTATCGTGATCAAAAGTGGGGACTGTCTCAGCAGTACCTTCGATTGGCCGGCCCAACGCATGTGAAGGAAAATAGGCGGCGTTGAAAAGTTCTGCCAGCAATTCATCCGGCGTGTCCTCGACCATCTTGATCTCTTCGAGGATTACCTTTTGCTCTCGTTCGAGGTCTACTTCATCGAAACGCGGGTGCGCTAGCATGTCGGCAATGAGATCGAAGGCCAATGGTAAACCTGTGTCAGCCACCTTGACCGTGAACCCCGTCAACTCATGCGTCGTGTAGGCATCGAGATTGCCGCCAAGGCGATCGGATTCGATAGCTATGTCGTGCGCGGAGCGACGCTGGGTGCCTTTGAACACCGCGTGCTCGATGAAGTGGCAAATACCGTTCAATTCGGGAGTTTCATGGCGCGAACCACGACGTACCCAAATGCCTGCAGTCACCGATCTCAGACCCGGCATATGCTCGGTAATTATGGAAATTCCGTTGGGAAGCTTGGTGGACTGTACCTCGTCGATCATCTTAATACCGAAGGACAAAACCTCTCTTGCAGCGCTAATGACATCGGAGAAAAAGAATCGTAACACGCGCCAAAACAGGCGGCAAAGGCAGCCAAAAAAACTTGCCACCAAGATAACTCTTTCTTGAAGAAGGACGCTCACGGTCCCGTAGGGACCTAATGTTTATAGAATACTGGTTGATTAAGAACAATCAGCTCCTTTAGGAGCGTGACAACTAAATGGGGCCGTTATTGCGCTCCTAAAGGAGCGTCCGGTTGATTAGAGGATGATTGCATCTATAAACATTTCGCCGCTCTGCGGCGGGTACAAAGCTCGCTAGCTAGGCAAAGACCCAAGACCTCTTTTCTTCCCATACAACCTTCTACAGACTGTTTGTCACTCATCTACACATGACCAGCAGTGAACCAGCAAACATCGATCGGCACCTGGTAACGAGATTCCTGAACACCGGTGATGAGCGGGCCTTCAGACAGCTCTATCGAAACCACACGCCGAACTTGTATCCCCTGGCATTGCGATTGGCGGGGGGCTCTGAGACGGACGCTCAGGATGCTCTCCAGGAAACCTGGATTCGAGCCTGCAACAAGTTGGGACGATTTGAATGGAAGTCGAGCTTACGCACCTGGCTAACTGGAATTCTGATCAACTGCGTTCGCGAATCTAACCGGGAGCTCCGGCAGCGGCGCGAGGAGGAGTTGACCGGCGATTACACCGGGACTCACACAGAACCTTCATTAGCGGGAATCGACCTGGACCAGTTGATTACGAGATTGCCCTCCGGGTACCGGCACGTCCTGACACTTCACGACATTGAAGGCTACACACATGAAGAGATCGGACGCTTCCTCGACATAAGTCCCGGCACTTCAAAGAGTCAGCTCTTTCACGCGCGCCAGGTATTGCGGTCGATGCTTCGAGAGGAGTCTGTAGCGAAATGAATTACGACATTGATGAACTTAGTGCGCAGGAGCGCGAGGCGTTTGAAGCTTTGGCTGGAGAACAATCACCACCATCTTTTCTGGAGGATCGCATCGTGGAACAACTAAAGAGTACCGGCTTGATTCGCAAAACATCTCGAAGTGGATTGGCAAAATATGGCCAGTTGGCGGCTGCAATTCTCGTCGCCGTCGCTCTCTTTGCGGCGGGCGCCTGGTCAGGATCTAAATGGTCCGCTAAAGGAGCTGCTGCAGTCGAAGAGCCGGGATACATTCTCATCGTGCGCAATGCGAATGCGGAAGCTGAGCCCAGGACTCCGCAGGAAGAAATCGAGAGAGTCAAAGAGTACAGCGCCTGGGCCAGAGACCTGGGTCGCAAAGGAATGTTGCTTGGGGGTGAAAAGCTCAAAGACGATGGTCGGATCATTGGTCAAATGATCGGAGCGACTTCACCAACCGAAACGGTGATCAGGCCTGTTGAAGGTGGCATCGGTGGCTACTTCCTTCTCACCACGACTGACTATAACCAGGCACTCGCGATTGCACGAACTTGCCCGCATCTCAAACACGGCGGTAGCGTGGAACTCAGACAAATTGATCGATTCTGAACAACTGTACTGCAGGCTGCCAGCCTGCAGTTGTTTCCCTGGATTCAACCTGACGAAAAAAGGAGTCCTCCATGTTCTTACTATTGAGGCTAACAATAATCCCAGCTCTCATTCTCATCTGCTCGGTCTGCGCCTCTTCGCAGAGCCATGCTCATGCCGATGCTAAGACATCCGTTCCAACCGCAAGTCAGCAAGCATTCGAACAATTCAAAAAGCTTGAGGGCGCGTGGAAGGGTAAGAGCACCAAAGGGTGGGAAGAGATTGTTAACTTCAAAACGATCGCCAAGGGGACAGTGGTGGTCGAATCGTCATTCGACGCCCATCCAAATGAGACGATGATGACGATGTTCCACATGGATGGCGAGCGATTGATGCTGACGCATTTCTGTGTAGCAAAAAACCAGCCCCGACTGGTGGCAACGTCATTTTCTGACGATGGTAAGACAATCACCTTCACCTTCCTTGATGGCGGCAATTTACCTTCGCGGGACCGGGGCCACATGGACAAGGCTCTGTACAAGTTCATTGACGACAAGCATGTCTCGACTCAATGGACGTGGTACCAGGACGGAAAAGAAAAATGGATGGAAGAAATTGTACTCGAGCGAAACTAATGATTGTTACAGAACTCCCGACACGTCGAGATAGCGATGGGATCTGTAACTCAAGGCTCCGATAAACCATTCTTTCTTAGTTGAGTCTTCGATCCCGCTGCTGAACTTCAGACTCTCTTATCTCATTCTCACCCGGTTTCAACCGGGTGACACCTGCTCCCCGCGATGTATCTAACCGTTTCAACGGTTTCCATTCCCAAACCCAACAAACCGTTGAAACGGCAATAACATACTTGATTCCGCAAACGTTGACTGAGCGGTGAACGATTTAGGTTTTAAGCCACAGATGA
>Ga0157380_10000437_pt1 | contig 25401 bp, 17 predicted proteins | sample S35metaG_FD_119757 | JGI IMG/M metagenome (GOLD analysis project Ga0157380, IMG submission 119757) | Switchgrass rhizosphere microbial communities from Kellogg Biological Station, Michigan, USA - S3-5 metaG | ecosystem: Host-associated > Plants > Roots > Rhizosphere > Soil | place: USA...
CCGAGCCCGTCGGCGATGGGCGACTCCGCGCCGGTCGCGGCCACGTCGTGGATCTGCCCCATGGACCCGGAGGTCGTCGAGTCGAAGCCGGGCGCCTGCCGCATCTGCGGCATGGCGCTCGAGCCGAAGCTCGCTGCCGCCGGCCCCGGGCGCAACCCCGAGCTCGACGACATGCGGCGGCGGTTCGCCGTCGCCGCCTTGCTCACGGCTCCGCTCGTGGCGCTCGCGATGGGCGCGATGCTGGCCGGCCACGCGCTCGCGCGGTTCCTGTCGCCGCGAGCGCAGGCGTGGCTGGAGCTGCTGCTCGCCACCCCGGTCGTGCTGTGGTGCGGCGCGCCGTTCTTCGAGCGCATGCTGCGGAGCTTCCGCAGCGGCCGGCTCAACATGTTCACGCTGATCGGCCTCGGCACGGGCGTCGCGTGGCTCGCGAGCCTGGCCGCCGTCGTCGCTCCGGGTCTGTTTCCGGAGTCGTTCCGTGGCCACGACGGCGAGGTCGCGCGCTACTTCGAGTCGGCGGCGGTGATCGTGACGCTGGTGCTGCTCGGCCAGGTGCTCGAGCTCGAGGCGCGCCAGCGCACCGGCGGAGCGATCCGCGCCCTGCTGGGGCTCGCGCCGAAGACGGCGCGCCGGCTCGCGGCGGACGGCTCGGAGGCGGACGTGCCGCTCGACGCCGTGGCGCCCGGGGACCGGCTGCGAGTGCGGGAGGGCGAGACGGTGCCGGTCGACGGCGTCGTGCTGGAAGGCGGCAGCAGCGTGGACGAGTCCACGATCACCGGGGAGCCGCTGCCGGTGGAGAAGACCAAAGGCTCGCGCGTGATCGGCGCGACGCGCAACGGCGCCGGCAGCTTCGTGATGCGAGCCGAGCGCACGGGCGCCGACACGCTGCTCGCGCGCATCGTGGCGCTGGTCGCCGAGGCCCAGCGCAGCCGCGCCCCGGTCCAGCGGCTGGCGGACGCGGTCGCCGCGTGGTTCGTGCCGGCCGTGGTGGCGGTCGCCGCGCTCGCCTTCGCCGCGTGGCTCGCGCTCGGGCCCGAGCCGCGCGCGGCGCACGCGCTCGTCGCGGCCGTCGCGGTGCTGATCGTCGCCTGCCCGTGCGCGCTCGGCCTCGCGACGCCGATGTCGATCCTGGTCGGCGTCGGCCGCGGCGCCACGGCCGGCGTGCTGGTGCGCAACGCCGAGGCGCTCGAGTCGCTGGCCCGTGCGAGCGCGCTGGTCGTGGACAAGACGGGCACGCTCACGGAGGGCCGTCCGCGCCTCGTGCGCGTCGCGTCGGCGGCGGGCGTTCTTGACGCGGAAGCGCTCGCGCTCGCGGCGAGCCTCGAGCGAGGCAGCGTGCACCCGCTCGCCGCCGCGATCCAGGAGGCGGCGCGCGAGCGCGGGATCGCTACCCGCGAGGTGTCGGGCTTCGCGGCCGTTCCGGGTCGCGGCGTTCGCGGCAGCGCCGACGGGCGAGCGCTCGTGCTCGGGACTGCCGCCTTCCTGCGCGAGGCAGGCATGGACGTGGGCGCGCTCGACGAGGTCGCCGAGGCCGAGCGCCGCGAGGCGCGCAGCGTCGTCTTCCTCGCGGTCGACGGCCGGCCCGTGGCGCTCCTGTCCTTCGCGGACCCCATCAAGGCCGGCGCGCGGGACGCGCTCGACGCGCTCCGCGCCGACGGGCTCGAGATCGTGATGCTGACCGGCGACGGCCGCGCGGCCGCAGCGGCGGTGGGCCGCGCGCTCGGAATCGCGACGATCGAGGCCGAGGTGCTCCCCGAGCGCAAGGCGGAGGTCGTGCGCGGGCTTTCGGCGCAGGGGCGAATCGTCGCGATGGCCGGCGACGGCGTGAACGACGCGCCGGCGCTCGCCGCGGCCCACGTCGGCATCGCGATGGGGACCGGCACGGACGTGGCGATCGAGAGCGCCGGCATCACCCTGGTGAAGGGCGACCTCGCCGCGCTCGTTCGCGCGCGCCGCCTCTCGCGCGCGACGCTCGCCAACATCCGCCAGAACCTGTTCTGGGCCTTCGCCTACAACGTAGCCGCGATCCCGGTCGCGGCGGGCGCGCTCTACCCGTGGCTCGGCCTGCTGCTGTCGCCGATGCTGGCCGCCGCGCTGATGGCCGCGAGCTCCGTCAGCGTGATCGCGAACGCGCTCCGCCTGCGCCGCGTACCACTCTAGCGTCGGCTCGTCACGACGTCGCCTCCGCGCCGGCCTCGACCGCGTGCCTGACCTCGGTGTGCCACCTCCAGAGCAGGTAGATCGCCGGGTAGACCAGGAGCTCCATCAGGAACGATGTCGCGAGACCGCCGACCATGGGCGCCGCCACGCGCTTCATCACGTCGGCTCCCGAGCCGGTCGACCACATGATCGGCATCAGGCCCATGAAGGCGGCGGTCACGGTCATCAGCTTCGGCCGCACGCGCTTGACGGCTCCGTGGACGATCGCCTCGTGGAGCTCGGCGAGCGAGCGCAGCCGCCCCTTGGCCTTTGCCTCGTCGTAGGCGAGGTCCAGGAACAGCAGCATGAAGACACCGGTCTCGGCGTCGAGGCCCATGAGCGCGATCATTCCCACCCAGGCCGCGATCGAGACGTTGTAGCCGAGGAAGTACATCAGCCATACCGCACCCACCACCGAGAAGGGCACGGCCAGCATCACGATCCCGGCCTTGATGCCCGACTTCGTGTTCATGTAGAGCAGGAAGAAGATCGTGAACAGCGTGAACGGCACGACGAGCTTCAAGCGCTCGCGCACCCGCTGCAGGTTCTCGTACTGGCCGCTCCACTCGAGCGAATAGCCCGACGGGAGTGTCAGCTCCTTCGCGACGGCCTGCTTGGCACGCTCGACGTAGCCGCCGATGTCGCTCCCCACCATGTCGACGTACACGTAGCCGGCGAGCAGGCCGTTCTCGTTTCGGATCATCGCGGGGCCGGTGACCATCTTGATCTGCGCTACCTGCGAGAGCGGGATCTGCGCCCCGGACGGGGTCATCACCAGCACGCGGCCGAGCTGGTCGAGGTCGTCCCGCAGCTCGCGCGGGTAGCGGACGTTCACGGGGAAGCGGGCCCGGCCCTCGATCGTGGTGGAGACGTTCTCTCCGCCCACGGCGGACATGATGACGTCCTGCGCCGCCGCCACCGTGAGCCCGTAGCGCGCCAGCTCGTCGCGCTTCAGGTCGAAGTCCACGAAGTAGCCGCCGGCCACGCGCTCGGCATAGACGCTGCGCGTGCCGGGCAGCGCGCGCAGGATCGGCTCGAGCCTCTCGCCGACCCGTTCGATCTCCGCGAGGTCGGCTCCGAAGACCTTGATGCCGATCGGCGTGCGGATGCCGGTCGTGAGCATGTCGATCCGGTTCTTGATCGGCATGGTCCAGGCGTTCGTGGTGCCCGGGATCTGGAGCCTGCGGTCCATCTCGTCGACGAGCTCTTCGTACGAGATCCGGTCGGGCCAGATCCGGTTGAAAACCAGGCCTTTGAGCCAGCCGGGCGCCCACGAGGAGTAGAAACGGGGCTTCTCTCTCCATTCGGACGGCGGCTTCAGGACGACGGTCGTCTCCATCATCGAGAAGGGGGCGGGGTCGGTCGAGGTCTCGGCACGGCCCGCCTTCCCGAGCACGCGCTCCACCTCGGGGAACGACTTGAGGACCTGGTCTTGCACCTGGAGCAGCCGGCTCGCCTCGGTCACCGAGATCCCGGGCAGCGTCGTCGGCATGTAGAGGATGACGCCCTCGTTGAGCCGCGGCATGAACTCGTGGCCGAGGCTGAGATAGGCGGGCACCGTGGTCGCCACGATCAGCACGGCGATGGCGATCGTGGTCCTGGGGCGGCGCAGGACCGACCGGCACACAGGCTCGTAGACCGCGAAAAGCACGCGGCTGATCGGGTGCTTCTCCTCCGGGTAGTAACGGCCCACGGTCACCTGGTTGAAGAGCCAGCTCACGAAGCGCGGGCGGAAGTGGACGAAGTCCATCCGCGTGAAGAGCATCCGAAAGGCGGGGTTCAGGGTGAGCACCAGGATGGCGGCGATGAACATGCTCAGGTTCTTGGTCCAGGCCAGCGGCCGGAAGAGCCGGCCCTCCTGGTCCACGAGGGTGAAGATGGGGAAGAAGGCCACGCCGATCACGAGCAGCGAGAAAAAGACCGAGGGGCCCACCTCGAGCATGGCCTCGAGCCGAGCCGCATGGACGTCGCCCGGGCGTCCCTCGTGCACCCAGCGCTCGAGCTTCTTGTAGATGTTCTCGACCTCGACGATCGCGCCGTCCACCAGCACCCCGATCGAGATCGCGATCCCGGCGAGCGACATCAGGTTCGAGGAGATCCCCATCAGGGACATGGGGATGAAAGCCAGCAGCACCGCGACCGGGATGGTCACGATGGCGACGACCGCGGAGGGGATGTGCCAGAGGAACAGCACGATCACGAAGCTCACGATCAGGACCTCGGCGATCAGCTCCTCCTTCAAGGTGTCGATCGAGCGCTGGATCAGCTCGGAGCGGTCGTAGGTCGTCACGATGCGCACGCCTTTCGGGAGCGAGGGCTCGATCTCCCGCAGGCGCTCACGCACGCGGCGGATCACCTCGCGGGCGTTCTCGCCGTGGCGCATGACCACGATCCCGTTCACGGTGTCGCCGCGGCCGTCGAAGTCGGAGACGCCGCGCCGGATCTCCGGACCCAGGGCGACCTGGCCGACGTCCCGGAGCAGCACCGGCGTCCCCTTCTCGTCGGTCTTGAGCACGATCTTCTCGAGGTCCTCCGTCCCGCGCACGTAGCCGCGGCCCCGGACCATGTACTCCTTGCCCGAGAACTCGAGCAGGCGTCCGCCCACTTCGTTGTTGCTGCGCCTTATGGCCTCCGCCACGTCCATGATCGCGAGCTCGTGGGCCCTGAGGCGATTCGGGTCGACCGTGACCTGGTACTGCTGCACGAAGCCGCCGAGCGAGGCCACCTCGGCGACACCGGGCACGGACTGCAGGCGGTAGCGGAGGTTCCAGTCCTGCAGCGTGCGCAGGTCGGCGAGCGACTGCGTTCCCGAGTCGTCCACGAGCGCGTACTGGAAGACCCAGCCGACCCCGGTCGCGTCGGGGCCGAGCTCGGTCCTCACGCCAGGCGGCAGCAGCGGCTGGATCTTGGAGAGGTACTCGAGGACCCGGCTCCTCGCCCAGTAGATGTCGGTTCCGTCCTTGAAGATCACGTAGACGTAGGAGAAGCCGAAGTCGGAGAAGCCACGGACGACCTTGACGTTGGGCGCGCCCAGCAGAGCGGTGACGATCGGGTACGTCACCTGGTCTTCCATGATGTCGGGGCTTCTGTCCCAGCGCGAGTACACGATCACCTGGGTGTCGGACAGGTCGGGAATCGCGTCCACCGGGATGTGGTTGAGCGTGTAGACGCCGTAGGCCACGGCCACCGCCGTGGCGAGGAGCACGAGGAAGCGGTTGTGGGCGCTGAAGCGGATGACGGCCTGGATCATGGCTGCTCTCTTCAGTGCCGAGCGTCCGGCGACTTCGGCGCGGGTGTCGCCATGTCCGACAGAGCGGACCGCAGGCTCGACTCCGAGTCCAGCAGGAAGTTGGCCGAAGTCACCACCCGCTCGCCGTCCGCGAGCCCGGAGAGGACCTGGAAGCCGCCGCCAACCTGCACCCCGAGCTGCACCTCGCGCGGCTCGAAGCTGCCCTCGCCGCGCTCGATGAACACGAGCTTGCGGCCCCCGCTGTCGATCACCGCGCTCTGCGGGACGGAGAGACCCGTTCCGAGGTCCGCCTGCAGGTGGACGTCGGCGAACATGTCGGGCTTGAGCTGCTGGCCCTCGTTGCGGAGCTCGATCCGTACCTTGACGGTGCGCGTCTTCTCCTCGACCGTCGGGCCGACGTAGGTGACGGCGCCGCGCCAGGTCTTTCCGGGCAGGTAGGGAACCGTCAGCTCGCCCATCATCCCGACGCGGACGAGCGGGAGGTCGGACTCGTAGACGTCGGCCAGCACCCAGACCTGGCTCAGGTCCGCGATATCGAAGAGCGCGTCGGCGGGGGTCACCCGCATGCCGTGGAACGCCATCTTCTGGACCACGTAGCCCGCCACTTCGGAGTGCAGGTCGATCGTGCGAGAGACCTTTCCGGCGCGCTCGAGGGCCTCGATGTCTTCATCCCTCATGTCCCACAACAGCAGCCGCTGGCGTGTGGCCTCCAGCAGATCGAGCGAGCCCTGCGCCACGGACGGGATCCCGCTCGCGGCCGTCTTCTGCGCGCCGTACGCCAGCAGATACTCCTGCTGCGTCGCCACCAGGTCGGGGCTGTAGATCGACAGCAGATGGTCGCCCCGCTCGACGTACTTGCCCGTGAAGTCGACGTAGAGGTGCTCCACGTAGCCGTCGTACTTGGTGTGGATGTGGTGGAGCCGCCGCTCGTCCACCGCGACCCGCCCCACCGTCCGGAGCGCCCGCGTCAAGCGGCCGTGGTGAATCTCTTCGCTGCGAATGCCGAGGGCCTGTCGCTTCTCCGGCGAAAGAGTGAGGCTCGTCCTTCCCGGAACCGTCCCGCCGGCCCCCTGAGCTTCGTGCGCGTAGACCGGGACGAAGTCCATTCCCATCGAGTCCTTGGCCGGCTTGTCTGATCGCACGCTCGGATCCATCGGGGAGCGGTAGTAGAGGATCCTCGGCTCCCCGGGGGATGGCCGAGGCGCGGCCTCGCGCGACACGAGCTTCATGCCGCAGATCGCGCAGTTGCCGGGCTTGTCGGAGACGTAGCTCGGATGCATCGGGCAGTGGTAGGGCGCGGCCTGTCCTGCCTGGGTCGGCTCCTCGTGCCTGGCGCGCCAGGCGTTCATCACCACGCTCGCGCCCCCGGCCACGACCAGCCCAGCCACGAACCACAGGAGTGACGCGCGTTTCATCGCATGCTCCTTCCCGAACCCATCGAGCCATCCGCGGACGCGCCGGCCCCTCCCACGCTCATGCTGGCGCCCCCGCGTGCCGCCATTCCCGTCACGCCGGCCGGGTCCATGCTCGACGTCTCTTCGAGGCTCGCCTCCTCGAGGCTTGCGCGGATCCGCTCGTGGTTGGCCAGGAGCCCGAGGTGCGTGGCGCGGTCGTTGTAGAGGCTGGTGAGGGCCTCGAGCACGGCGACGAACGGAACCTTGCCCGCCTGGTAGTTGGCGACCGCCGCATCGACGGACATCCGGCCCTGGGGAATGATCCCCTGGTCGTAGAGCCTCGCGATCCTCTGCGTGGCCGCGAGCTGGACCAGGCGCTCCTGGGTGCGGTAGCGCAGCTGCAGGCGCACCGAGTCCGCGAGCCGCGCGCTCGCCCGGGCCTGCGCCTCGGCATCCGCCTTCTCGCCCGCGAGTCGCTTCCGCTGCAGGGGCAGAGTGATCGAAGCGCCCGCCAGCCACATCGGGTCGAGCCCGCCCCGGTTCATGTAGCCGGCCTGCACGCTGAAGTCGGGCTTGAACGCCTTGTCCGCCAGACCCACGCGCAGGCACGCACGCTCCTCGCCGAGCAGCGCGCTCTTCAGCTCCGGGCTTACGGCTGACAGCCGCTCGACGGCACGCTCGAGGCTCTCGTCCGTGGGCCGCAGCCCGAGCCGGGCCTGCGTCTCGACCGGTGTGGCGGCCGGGCGGTCGCGCAGGCGGTTGAGCTCAGCCAGGCGGATCTCGGCCTCGGCCTGCTGCTCGGTCCGCAGCTCGTCGACGCGCGTCACCTCGATCTGCACGCGCAGCACGTCCGGCTGCGCTCCCTGTCCCACGGCGTAGCGGGCGCGCGCCACGCCCTCGATCTGCTTCCAGAGCGCCTCCTGGTCGCCGACGAGCACGATCCGCTCGCGGTTCAGCACGAGGCCGTGGTAGGCGCGCCTGACGGCCGCGGCCACTCCGAGCCGCGCGCGCGCCAGCTGCTGCTCGACCGCGTCCGCTTCGCGCGCCGCGAGCTCGCCCCGCAGCCGCCGCTTGCCGGGAAACGGCAGCTCCTGGCTGCCCATGATGGCGAGCGTCGTCATCGGCTGCGTGCCGAGGCTCGGCGACCAGCCGTCGTTGGTGTAGAGGAGCGACAGCGTCGGATCGGCGAGTGCCCGCGCTTGGTCGGGGCGCGAGCGCGCCGCGACCAGCTGTTCCGCGAGCCCGAGCAGGTCCGTGTTCCTCTCGAGCGCCTCCGCCACGAGCGCGTCGAGCACGGGGTCGCCCGAAGGCGGGGCGGGCGCGGGCGCCTGGGCGGCTGCCAGGCGTCCGAGCGCCAGCACAAAAGCCACGAATGCGGTGATCCTGCGGCTCGATGACATGTACGGCCACCTCTCGCGCGCACGTCCGCCAAAGGAGGGCACGCGGACGGGAGGCGCGCAGTTCTCCCGGCGAGGCCCGGAAAGGCGCGGTTCCTCGAAAACCGCGCTCGGGCGGACTAGACGCGCCGAACGGTGAGGGGCGGCGAGTGGAGCGAGTCGGGCGAGCGCTGCGGGCGCTCGGCCGTGGAAGCCGCGGGCGGCAGGACGAAGGCCAGGGCGACGAGCGGCGGGACGACGGCCGCGGCGACCGCCGGCGGCGTGGCCGGCGTCTCTGGCGTAGGCTCGGCGGTGGCTGTGCAGCAGCCGAGATTCGCGGTGCGCCATCCGGAGGCCGGCGCGCAGCAGCCGTGGTCCTCGACCTTGGCGGGCTCGGGAAGGCACGGGCAGGGCACCGGCAGCGTCGCCACGAGGGCGAGGCCCGCGAGCAGCGCGGCAGCCGTGACGGGACCCCTGCGGCTCATCCAGGTCATGGGAGCACGCCCGGCGCGGCCTGGTCAAGAGGCGCCGTCCTGCGGGAATGATGCGAAAGGCCCAGGCGGTTGAGCCTGGCGGCTTGGACAGACGGAACGCGCGGGCGGTAGATTGACCGTCAGAAACAGGAGGACTCCATGTACCGAAGCCCGAGCCCGCTCGCGGAAGCCGCCCGCTCGCGGCTCGCCGAGACGCTGAACGCACGGCTCGCCGACGGCCTCGACCTGCACAGCCAGCTCAAGGTCGCCCACTGGAACGTGCGCGGGCCGCAGTTCCCGTCGCTGCACCCGCTGTTCGAGACCATGGCGACGGGCCTCGCCATGCACAACGACGCGATCGCCGAGCGCGCGGTGACGCTCGGCACGCTCGCGCTCGGCACCGCCCGCCACGTCGCCTCGGTCTCGCGCCTGCCGGAGTACCCGCAGGAGACGACGCGCGACCTCGAGCACGTGCGCCTGCTCGCGGAGCGGATCGAGGTCTACCTCGCCGGCCTGCGCGAGTCCCGTGCCGTAGCCGAGAAAGAGGGCGACCCGGACACGGTCGACCTGCTGACCGGCGCCATCCTCGAGTTCGAGAAGCACGGCTGGTTCCTGCGCGCCTCGCTCGCCGTCTGAGCGTTCACTGGGCGCTCGCGCGGCCTCACACAGGGAGACGCTCTAGGCCCTATACTGGCGCCGCGATGGAAGACCTCCCGTCAGCCTTCCAGGACGAGGCCCTGCTCGACGACGACCCCAAGCGCCGCAAGCGGGAGGCCAAGGCTCTCGCCGATTCGACCCGCACCCTCGACGCCTGGGAGCGCTACCGCACGCTCGTCGACGCGCTCGAGGAGGCGAACGACCTGGTCGAGCTCGCCGACCGCAAGGCCCGCTTCGCGCTGCTGATCATGGGCGCGCTCAACGTCGCCTTCTTCTTCCTCGTCACGCGCACCGAGCTGATCGACGTGCTGCCTCCGCTGGTGCGGCCGTTCCTGGGCTTCTACCTGCTGTGCTACGCGGGCGTCGCGCTCTTCTTCTTCCTGCAGGCGATCGAGACGCTGCGGCCGCGGCGCTTCCGGCCCCACCTCACCTATCCGGGCGAGGCGGGTCCCGATCACTACCCGGGAGGGCTGCGCTACTACGAGGACGTCGTGCTGCGCGACCTCGAGGCCTACAGGCGCGCCTGGCGCGAGGTGCGCTTCGGCCAGCTGAACGCGGAGATCGCGGTCCAGAATCACGTGATGGCGCGCATCAACAACGACAAGTTCCGCTCGCTGCGGCGGCTCTATGGCGGGCTGCGCGTGCTGACGATCCTCGCGGGCGGCCTGCTCGCCGCGCTGGCGCTGTCGCTGCTACTCAGCCGCAACTCGCCGCCGATCCCGAGCCACCGGGCCGAGGCCCTCTTGCCGGGCGCCTCGGCCTCCGACACGGCCCGGGCGGCTGCCGGGAACCTGTCGTCGCCGGTGCGGGTCCCCGTCGACGGCCTGAAGGAAGCCTCGGGGATCGCCTGGCACGCGGCGCTCGGCCGCTTCTTCGTGGTCGGCGACCGCGGCGCGCTCGCCGAGGTGGAGCCGGGCGGGAAGCTGCTACGGACTCACCGGGTGAAGGGGAATCTCGAGGACGTCGCGGTGCACACGCCGAGCGGCCGGCTCGTGCTGCTCGCGGAGAAGAAGGGGGAGCTCGTGGTGTGGGATCCGAAGACCGCCTCCGAGACCGCGCGCTTCCCGCTCGACGTGGCGGCGCTGCTCGACCGCGAGCCGGTCGACCGCAACCAGGGCTTCGAGGGGCTCGGCTTCCGCTCGGAGCCCGACCTGCCCGGGGGCGGCTCCTTCTACCTCGTGCACCAGCGCAAGCCCGCGCGGCTCGTGTCGCTGAGCTTCGACCCGACCGGCGCGGCGCGCCCGATCGGCGCCACCGACGTCAACGCGCGCCACGCGCTCAAGCCGTACGAGGACCTGACCGCGGTCGTCTGGAGCGAGGCGCTCGCGTCCCTGCTCGTGGTCGCGGAGAGCGAGGACCGACTGCTGCTGGTGTCGCCGGCGGGGTCGATCCGCGCCAGCTGGACGCTGCCGGGCGACCGCCAGGAGGGCCTCGCGTTCGCGCCCGACGGCGCGATCTGGATCGCCGACGACCGCCAGGGCCTGTTCAAGATCCCCGGAGCTCTCGACGCGCTGCAGCGCGGCTCGGGTTCCGGCTCGTGAGGCCCCCGCTCGCCCTGCTCCTCGCCGTGCTCGCCGCCGCGGCGAGTGCCGAGGAGACACCCCAGCCGAACGCGCCGGCGAAGAAGCCGGCCGAAGGCTGGAAGCGCGAGGGGTTCGAGCTCAGCAATCCCTCGGCCGACTTCAAGATCCGGCTGTCGGGCTACGTGCAGGCCGACTTCCGCTCGTACCTCGACTGGCAGGTGGGCGACGGCAGCGACGACACGCTGCGCTACCCGGAGTTCGAGTGGCGGCGGCTGCGGATCGGGATCGACGGCGAGTGGCACCGGCTGTCGTTCGAGTTCGACGTGGACCCCGCCTTCGAGGACGACGACGAGCTCAAGAACGCCTGGCTCGGGGTCCGGGTATCGCGGGAGCTCCAGCTGCGGGGCGGGCACATGAAGCTGCCCGTGAGCCCCGAGTTCCTGACCTCGGCCAGCAAGACCGATTTCGTCGAGCGCGCCGCGCTCGTCACCTCGCTCGGGCCGTCGCGCGACTGGGGCGGGCTCGTCGAAGGCGAGCTCGGCAAGGTGCTCGAGTACAGCGCGGGTGTCTTCGAGGGCGACATGCGCACCAGCCAGAACCGCGCCGAGACGACCGCGGTGGGGCGTCTGGTGCTGAAGCCTTCCTCCTGGTTCGACCTGGGCGGCTCCTACTCGCAGGGCGACGTCGTCGCCGAGCCGGAGACCCCGGGCTTCGACACCAGCCCGAAGGGACTCGACGGCACGAGCGGGACAGGGTACCGTTTCTTTCCGGGCGTCTACGTCAACGGACGCCGGCAGCGCTGGGGAGCCGACGCGCGCGTCCAGGGCGGCCCCGTCGCGGTCTGGGGCGAGTTCCTCGAGGCACGCGAGGAGCGCAAGGGCCAGGGACCGACGCTCGAGGACCTGCCGGACGTGCGCGGCCGGGGCTGGTAGGCGACGGCGACCTGGCTCGTGACGGGAGAGCGCAAGACGCGCACGATCCGCCCGCGCCGCGGCCTCTTCGAGGGCGCGGGTGCGTTGGAGCTGGCGGCGCGGTACGAGGAGCTATGGTTCGACGACGTGAGCAACGAGGGATTCGAGGCGGCCGGCAGTCGCGCGCGCAACATCCGGCCCGCGGGGCTCAAGACGTTCACCGGGGGCTTGAGCTGGTGGCCGACGCGCTTCCTGCGCTTCCAGGGCAACGTGCTGGTCGAGCGCTACGACGACGCGCTCCGGGCGCCGGAGCCCGGCAAGAAGGGCAACTACGTGTCGCTGGTCGGCCGCGCCCAGGTGCACCTGCCGTGAGGACGGGCCTTGGCGCGCTCGTCCGGCGGGCGGCGCGCCTCGCCGGCCTCGCCGCTCTCGGCGCGCTCGCCGCCTGCGGCGGCGGAGGCGGGGGCAGCAGCAGCCCGAGCGCCAGCGCGACGCCGAGCGCCCCGGCGACGAGCGGCGTGCCCGCGGGCGGCGCGCCGATCTTCGACCCGACCGTGCTGCACGAGGCGCGGCTCGACCTCGACCCGGCCGCGTGGCAGGCGCTGCGCGACAACTACCTCTCGAACCAGTACTACGCCGCGAACTGGAGCGTCGACGGCGCCGCGATCGCGCAGGTCGGTGTGCGCTCGCGCGGCGACGGCTCGCGCAACGAGGAGAAGCCGGGCCTGAAGCTCGACTTCAACAAGTACGTGCCCGGCCAGGAGTACTACGGCTACAAGACCCTGGTGCTCGACAACCTGGTGACGGACGCGAGCATGCTGCGCGAGCGGCTGTCGTTCCTGGTGTTCGAGGCGATGGGGATTCCCGCGCCGCGCAACGCCTTCGCGCGCCTCACGGTCAACGGCCAGTACTGGGGGGTCTACACGCTCACCGAGCCGGTCAGCAAGCCGTTCCTCAAGACCCGGCTGGGGGAGGAGAGCGGCAACCTCTTCGACTACGAGTGGCGCTTCCACTACGACTTCTCGTTCCTGGGCGCCGACTCCGACGAGTACGTTCCGCTGCCGTTCCAGCCGGAGACGAACGAGGACCACAAGGACGTCGCGGACGGGCTCGTGGCCTTCATCGAAGCGGTGAACAACGCGCCGAGCGCGGGCTTCGTCGCCGCGATCGGCCCGCGCATCGACGTCGACCGCTTCCTGACGCACGTCGCGGTCGAGAACGCGCTCGCCGAGAGCGACGGCATCGTGGGCGACCAGGGCCTCAACAACTTCTACCTGTACGAGTACGGGCAGAAGAACCGCTTCGTCTTCATCCCCTGGGACAAGGACAACACGTTCCGCAGCGGCAGCTGGCCGCTGATGCGCAACCTCGAGGACAACGTGCTCACCGACCGGCTGATCGCGGACCCGGCCAAGCGCCAGGTCTACATGGACGCGGTCGTGCGCGCGACGACGAGCTACGTGAACTCGCGCTGGCTGACGCCCCAGCTCGAGACGGCCTACCAGCAGATCCGCGCGGCCGTGCTCGGGGACGTGAAGAAGCCCTTCAGCAACGGCCAGTTCGAGGCCGCGGTCGACGGTGTGCGCGGCGTGATCAACGCGCGCGAGCACGACGTCAACGCCCAGAAGTAGCCGCGTGCGGCTGGTGGGCGGCGCCGCGCGGCGAGGCAGCCTCGCGCCGCTCCTGCTGATGCTCGCCGCCTGTGGCGGCGGAAGCGCGTCGCCCGGCGGCCCTGCGACGCCGGGCCAGCAGGGCGTGATCACGCGCGGCCCCTACCTGCAGCACTCGGACGAGGGCCTCGCGGTCACCTGGTACACCGAGGCGACGGGAGAGGGACGCGTGCGCTTCTTCTCGGACGCCGACCAGACCGGCGAGGCGATGGCGCAGGGCGGCGCGTCGCGGCACGAGGCGACGCTCAAAGGCCTGGCGCCGAACACGCGCTACAGCTACCGCCTCTACTCCCCCAGCGGCCCGCTGACCGCGGCGAGCGGCGAGGTCGAGTTCGCGTTCCGCGCTCCGGACCCGAACGCGATGCGCTTCGTGGCGTTCGCCGACTGCGGCTCGGGCAGCGGCGCCCAGCAGGCGCTCGCGCGCGCGATCGCCGCCGAGCCCGTCGCGCCTCAGTTCGTGATGCTCGCGGGCGACGTCGTGTACCCGCCCGCCGACGCGGCCGGCTGGGACGAGCGCTTCTTCGCGCCGTACCGGGCGCTCTTGCCCGTGCTGCGCTTCTACGCCGTCGCGGGCAACCACGACTTCGAGGTGCTCGGCGGGCGCCTGTTCTACGACTTCTTCACGCTGCCGCGCAACGGGCCGCCAGGGCTCGCGCCCGAGTCGAGCTACTGGCTGGAGCGCGGCGGGGCGCTCGTGATCGCCCACGACACCAACCAGTTCGCGCCGGTGCTGCGGCAGCACGCGCTCCCCTGGCACACCGAGGTCGCGCGGCGCCAGGCGACGTTCCGGATCGTGGTCCAGCACCATTCGCTCTTCACCTCCGGCCCGAACTTCATGGAGTCGCCGGTGCCGGAGCTGCGCCAGCTGCTCGCCCCGCTCTACACCGCGACCGGCGTCGACCTCGTGCTCGCGGGCCACGACCACTTCTACGAGCGCACGCGGCCGATCGGGGGCGTCGTGTACGTCACGACCGGCGCCGGCGGCGCTTCGCTCTACCCGCGCGTGACGCAGAGCGACTTCACGGCGGCCTTCGCGAACGACCGCCACAGCTACACGTACGTGGACGTGAGCGGACGTACGCTGACGCTGCGCCAGATGGATCTCGAGGGTCGCACGATCGACGCCGCGACGCTCACCAAGGCCGTCGCGTTCGCGGATCCGCTCCTCGCGGAGGCGGAGCTCGCGCGCGGGCCGGGCCGGCTCCACGCGCAACGCGCCTTCGCCCTCGACCGCGCGCGGGAGCCCGCGGAGGCGGTGCTGCGGGTGCGCGGGCTGTCGGACTACCGCGTCCGCCTGAACGGCGTGGAGGTGGCGCGCGGCGGGGCCGAAGCCGGCGTCGCGGCCTTCAGCGTCCCCGCGCGGGCGCTGCGTGCGGGCGAGAACGCGCTCGCGCTCGAGGGCTTCTCGGCCGGACCCGGAGCCGTGGCACCGGGGCTCGAGCTGCTGCTCGTCTCGTCTTCCCCGCGCTGAGCGGCCGCGCGCGGGGCTACGCCGCGGCCCGCCGCGCCTCGGCGCGGTGGCGCAGGTACTCGACGACGGCGGGCAGCACCGAGACGAAGACGATCGCGAGGATCACCACGCTGAAGTTCTGCTTGACGAACGGCAGGTTGCCGAAGAAGTAGCCGGCGGCGAGGCAGACGGCGACCCACAGCACGCCGCCGAGCACGTTGTAGGTCAGGAAGCGCGCGTAGCTCATCGCCCCGATCCCGGCCACGAACGGTGCGAAGGTGCGCACGATCGGCACGAAGCGGGCGATGATGATGGTCTTGCCGCCGTACTTCTCGTAGAACTCGTGCGTGCGCTTCAGGTGCTCGGGGTTGAAGAAGCGCGAGCGCTCGTAGTGGAACACCTTCGGCCCGAGGTAGTGGCCGATCGCGTAGTTGAGCGTGTCGCCGAGGATCGCGGCCAGCGTCAGCAGCAGGAACAGCAGCGACAGGTCGAGCGCGCCGAGCGCCGCGAAGCTGCCCGCGGCGAACAGCAGCGAGTCGCCCGGCAGGAGCGGCGTCACCACGAGTCCGGTCTCGAGGAACACGATCGTGAAGAGCAGCGCGTAGGTCCACGGGCCGTAGGCCCGGATCACCTCGGCGAGGTGCTTGTCGAGGTGCAGGAACAGGTCGACCAGGAACGAGAGGTCCATGCTCGCGGGCCGGGGCTCAGTCGGCGAGCTGCTCGCGCGTGAGGTTGCGCGGGCCGCTCGCCGTCACCAGCACGTTGTCCTCGACCCTCACGCCGCCGAGCGGCGTGAGCGCGTCGATCCGGGCCCAGTCGAAGGCCTGTGACTCGGGGCCCGACCGGAAGCGGCGCAGCAGCATCGGGATGAAGTAGAGCCCGGGCTCGATCGTGAACACGTGCCCGGCCTCGATCGTGCGCGTGTTGCGCAGGTACGGGTGCTCCTTCGGCGGCGGGGCCGGCTTGCCGGCCGCGTCGGCCTGGTGGCCCGCGACGTCGTGCACCTGGATGCCCAGGTGGTGGCCGACGCCGTGCGGGAAGAAGGGATGCGTGTAGCCCTTGGCGAAGGCCTCCTCCGCCGGAACGCGCAGCAGGCGCAGCTCCGACAGCACGCTCGCGACGCCCGCGTGGGCCTGCAGGTGCACCTCGAGGTACGGCCGTCCCGGCGTCGCGGCGCGCACGAGGTCCTGCTGCACTGCGTCGATCGCCTCGACGAGCTCCACGAACGTGGCGTCGCAGCCTTCGGCGGGAATCGTGCGCGTGATGTCGCAGGCGTAGCCGCGCACCTGCGTGCCGGCGTCGAGCAGCAGCACCTTGCCGCCCCGCGTGCGCCGCTTCGACTCGTAGTGCAGCGTGGCGGCCTTCTCGTCGAGCGCGACGATCGTTCCGTACGGCAGCGAGCTCTCGGTCGCGCCGGCCGCCTGGCAGAACGCCTGGTGGATCTCGAGCTCGGAGGCGCCGGCGGCGAAGGCCGCGCGCGCCGCCCGATGCCCGCGCACGCCGCTCGTGGTCGCTTCCTCGAGCGAGCGCACCTCGTACGCGTCCTTGTAGCTGCGCAGCCAGTCGAGCCGCGCGCGCAGCGGCGCGGGATTGGCGGCGAGCCCCGCCCCCGTCGCGCGCTCGGGCTCGTTGCCGAGGTAGGCCGCCTTGGCGGGCTTGCCGAGCGCCTGCCACACCGCCTCGACCGAGCCCCGCTCCTCGAGCTCGAAGGCGGCCTGCCAGAAGGGCTCGGCGAGGCCGCCCTGCTCGTACCAGTAGTCCTCGGGCGCGTGGCGGATGAGGCGCGGCTTCTTCCCGGGCACCACGTGGATCAGGTGGTGGGGGCCGCCGAGCGGGCACCAGTGCGCGAAGTGGGGGACGGGCCGGAACGGCGCGTCCTGGTCGTCGGCGAAGTAGGTGAAGGGCGCGCCGCTCGACACGACGAGCGAGTCGTGGCCGGTGGCGTCGAGCGCCTTCTCGGTCTCGGCCTGGAGCCGCTGTGCGTGGGACGAGAAAAGATCCGCGAGATCCATCTGGCCACCCATCATAAGGCGCTTTCCCACGCCCGAACGACGGGCGTTTCGGAAACGGACAGCTCGGCGGCACGACGTTTCCGCGACGAGCGGGCCAAGCTACACGAAGGCAACGCCTTCGCGGATGCGGTGCGCCTGGCACGGCCCTTGATCGTCGTTGGGCGTGCGCCAGCGTCCCTCCCTCGCCGCAGCTCTCACGCTCGGAGTCGCGATCGGCGCGGCGGGCGCCGTGTTCAGCGGATTGCACGCGATGCTTGCGGAGCCGCACGGCTACGCCGACCCGCGCCGCGTCTGCCTGCTGCGCGCCTGGGACGAGACGCGCAACCGCGAGACCTTCAACCTGCCGCTCGCGGCCTTCGTCGCGCTCGCGCCGGAGGCGCCGTCGTTCGAGCGGCTCGCCGCGTACCGGTACTGGAGCGCCGGCCTCGCGGGCACGACGCCGCAGCGCGTCAGCGTCTACCGCGTCACCGCGGACACCTTCCCGCTGCTCGGCACGGCGCCGCTCCTCGGCCGTACGCTCGAGGCGCGCGACGCGCGCCCGGGCGCCGGCAAGGTGGCGGTGCTGAGCCACGGGTTCTGGCAGCGGCGCTTCGCCGGTGCGCCCGACGTCCTCGACCGGGAGATCCGGCTCGACGGCGAGCCGCACACGATCGTGGGCGTGATGCCGAAGCGCTTCGAGTTCCCGGTCGACAACTTCAGGGGCGAGCTGTGGACTCCGCTCGCGGTGGACGCGGACGCGGCGCTCCTGGATCCCGGGGCGGCGTGCTCGGTGGTCGCGATCGGCCGCCTGCGCGCGGGGCGTTCGACGCGGGCGGCGGAAGCCGAGGCGCGTGCGGCGTTCCGCCGCCACGCCGCGCAGGATCCCGCCACCTTCCGCTCGCTCGGCGTGCGCGTGATCCCGCTCTCCGAGCTGCGTGCCACCCTGTCGCGCCCTCCGCTCGGAGCGCTGCTCGCCGCGCTGACGCTGTCTGGCCCGGCGAGCTTCCGCGAGCCCGCACTCCCCAGGCGATAAGCTCCGTCCAGCCCCCGGACCCAGTCCAGAGGCGGGACGCAGGGCCCGCCGTAACGCGTTGATCCCACAGCAGGCACAGCTGGCATGCATCCTGCTCCTCCAGGCCCTTGCCATGGCGACGTCGACGTTGCACCGTGACCCGCAACCTGGAACCCCGTCGCGCCGCCATGGCTTCGGTTCCTTCGCGATGCCGAAGGGTCCGCTCGACGCGGGCACGCGCTGGATGGCCCGCAACGTCTGCTTCGTGGCGCTCGGCGTGGGCGGCGGCCTGCTCGCCTCGCTGCTGCAGAACTGGTTCGCCGGCGCTCCGGCCGTGTTCGTGGTCGCCGCCACGACCGAGCTCGCCGTCATCGCCTTCGTGCTGTGGCTCAACCGGCGCGGCTTTCCCCACGTCGCCGCGCGCGTCCTGGCGCTGAGCCTGCCGCTCGTCGCGACGTCGTTCATGCTGATCTCGGGACAGGGCTTCCGCGACGTGGCCGTGCTGATGCTGCCGGCGTCGCTGATCCTGAGCGGGCTGCTGCTGGACCGCGCGTCGCTCGCGCTGGCCACGGCGCTGACGCTCGCCTGCAGCGCGGGCGTGCTGCTGGCCGAGTCGAGCGGGGCCCTGGTCGCGAAGACGACGCGCGACGGCCTCTCCGACGTCTTCGACGCCGCCGTGATCCTGGGCATCACCGGCCTCGGCGTCGGCCTCGTCGCCGGCCGGCTGCGCGAGAGCCACGAGCGGCTGCGCAGCCAGGAGGCGAAGCTGCGCGAGTCCGAGGCGCGCTACCGCGGCCTGGTCGACCTCGCGGCTGACGCGATCGTGGTCAGCACGTCCGAGACCCGGCTGGTCGAGGCCAATCACCGCGCCTCGGAGCTCTTCGGCTACACGCGCGAGGAGCTGCTGTCGCTCTCGCTCGAACGGCTGTTCAGCCCGGAGGAGCTGCGGCGCGTCCCCTTCCGCTACGACCTCGCCGACCAGGGCCAGATCGTCGTGGTCGAGCGGCGGCTCGCGCGCAAGAACGGCGCCGAGGTGCCCGTCGAGATGAGCTCGCGGCGCATGCCGGACGGCAAGTACCAGACGATCCTGCGCGACGTGAGCGAGCGGCACCGGGCGGAGAGCGAGCGCGCGGCGCTCGAGGCGCGGCTGCGGCAGTCGCAGAAGATGGAAGCGGTCGGGCGCCTGGCCGGCGGCGTCGCGCACGACTTCAACAACCTGCTGACGGCGATCACGGGCAGCCTGGCGCTGGCGCTGCGGGACGTCGACGCCGCGAGCCGCGCGCACCGCTGGCTGAAGGAGACCGACAAGGCCGCCTGGCGCGCGGCGGCGCTCACGCACCAGCTGCTCGCCTTCAGCCGGCAGCAGGTGATCGCGCCGCGCGTGGTGGACCTGCGCGCCGTGGTCGAGGGCTCCGGCTCCATGCTGTCGCGCATGATCGGCGAGGACGTGGCGCTGCGGATCCGCGCCTGCGAGGAGCCGTGCCTGGTCGAGGTCGACCAGGGGCAGCTCGAGCAGGTGCTGCTGAACCTGGCGGCGAACGCGCGCGACGCGATGCCCGACGGCGGCACGCTCGCGATCGAGGTGAGCCGCTCGAAGGGCGTCGCCCCCGGCGGACGCGCGGCCCGCGGGCCTTCGGTGCTGATGACGGTGACCGACACCGGGCACGGCATGAACGAGGACGTGCAGGCGCGGATCTTCGAGCCGTTCTTCACCACCAAGCCGGCGGGCTCGGGCACCGGGCTGGGGCTCGCGATGGTGTACGGCGCGGTCGAGCAGAACGGCGGCTCGATCGACGTGGTGTCCAAGCCGGGGCGCGGATCGACGTTCCGCATCCAGCTGCCGGAGAAGCGCGGGCAGAAGGCGCCGCGACCCGAGCTGCCGACCGACCTGCCGCGCGGCAGCGAGACCGTGCTGCTGGTGGAGGACGAGGCCGCGGTGCGCGAGGTCACGCGCGAGCAGCTCGAGTCGCTCGGCTACCGCGTGCTGTCGTGCGCCGACGCCAAGGAGGCGCTCGCGGCCTGCGCTGGCCACGCCGAGCCGCTGCACCTGCTGCTCACCGACGTGGTGATGCCGGGCATGAACGGCCGCGAGCTGGCCGAGCGCCTGACGAACGGCCGGCCGGGCCTGCGCGTGCTCTACACGTCGGGCTACGGCGAGGACGTGATCGCGCGCCACGGCGTGCTCGAGCCGGGCGTGCTGCTGCTGCAGAAGCCGTACGCGCTGCCCAAGCTCGCCGGGCTCGTCCGCACCGCGCTCGCCAGCTGAAGAGCTCGACCTGGGTTAGGCTCGGGGGAAGCGACGCCCCCGCGGCAAGGAGCCGTCCCATGTGTCGAAACATCCGAACGCTCTTCAATTTCGAGCCCCCGGCGACGGACGAGGAGGTCCAGGCGGCGGCGCTCCAGTTCGTGCGCAAGCTGAGCGGCTACAACAGCCCCTCGCACGCCAACGCCCGGGCCTTCGAGCGCGCGGTTCGCGAGGTCACCGAGAGCTCGCGCCGCCTGGTGGACGCGCTCGTCACGGTCGCACCGCCCCGCAACCGCGAGGAGGTCGCCGCGCAAGCGAAAGCCCGCTCCGCGAAACGCTTCGGACGACAGCAACGCGCGAGCTGAAGCCAGACACCGACTTGGCGACCAAGGGGTGCCATAGCCGAGGTCGCCACGGATAGCGCGATCCGGAAGTCGGCAGCAACGGGCGCGGAGCGGAGCGGGATTCACTCCTGGGTCTGGGGGGTGCGGCGCAGCACCCCCCAGAACAAGATCAGCTTGGCTCCAGCCGGTAGATCTCGCCGTCCTGGTCGACGACGTAGAGCTCGCCCGCGGCGTCGAGCCCGAACGAGGTCGGTGAATCGAGGCCGCGCAGGCTCGAGGTCCAGTCGCGCAGCTCCGTCGCCTGGCCGTTCGCGAATCGGAGCGAACGCACGAACGCGGAGCAGTAGTCGGCGAAAAAGTAGGTGCCGGCCAGAGCGGGAACGCGGCAGCCGCGGTAGACGACGCCCCCCGTCACCGAGCAGCCCTCGCCGTGCGAGTACTCGTAGATCGGCAGCGTGATCGCGGAGGTGTCGCAGCCGCTCGAAGGGTTGAAGCAGCGCGAGCCCTCGGTGATCCGCCAGCCGTAGTTGAGCCCGCCGCGGCGCGAGCCCGGGTCCACGTCGATCTCTTCGACGGCGTTCTGGCCCACGTCGCCGATGTAGAGGTCGCCCGTCGGCCGGTCGATCGCGATCTTGAAGGGGTTGCGCAGCCCGTACGCCCAGATCTCCGGTTGCGCGCCCGCGGTCGCACGGAACGGGTTGTCGGCCGGGATCCCGTAGGGGCTGCCCGCGTCGACGTCGATGCGCAGGATCTTGCCGAGCAGCGTGCTGAGCTTCTGGCCGTTGTTCTGCGGGTCGCCGCCGGAGCCGCCGTCGCCGAGCGCGATCAGCAGCCGGCCGGCGTTGTCGAAGGCGAGCCCGCCGCCGTTGTGGTTCGCGAAGGGCTGGCCGACCTCGAGCAGGATGCGCTCGCTCGACGCGTCCGCGGCGTCGGGCGATGTCGCGCGGAACTCCGAGATGTGCGTGTCGCCCGCGGGGTTCGTGTAGTTCACGAAGAAGCGGCGGTTGGTCGCGAACTGCGGGTGGAACGCGAGCCCGAGCAGCCCGCGCTCGCCGCCGCTCGAGATGCGCGACGCGACGTCGAGGAACGTCCCTGCGACCTGGCCGTTGCGCACGACGCGGATCCGCCCGCCCTGCTCGACGACGTAGAGCCGCTCGAGGTCGCCCGGGACCGACTGCAGGTCGAGCGGGGCGCGCAGCCCGGAGACGACGAGCCGTCCGGCGAGCGGCGGGATCCCGGTGACGGGCGTGCCCGACGAGCAGCTGGCCGGAGTGCCGGTGGGGTTCGGAGTCGGGCCGTTCATGTTGTCGTCGCCGCCGCAGCCCGCGAAGGGGAGCGCGGCGAGCACGAGCAGCGGGACGCGAGCGCGCGGTCGCATGCCTGCGCTAGACCTTGAGCTCGGGGACCTGCCCGTCGAGGTAACGAGGCAGCTCGGACGGCGAGAACTGCAGTCCGACGTAGAACGGCCCGAACTCCGCGTACCAGGCCGACGCTTCGTCGAAGCGCATCTCGTAGATCAGCTTCTTGAAGACGAGCGGGTCGTCGGCGAAGAGGTCGACGCCCCACTCCCAGTCGTCGAAGCCGATCGCGCCGGTGATCACCTGCGTCACGCGGCCCGAGTAGTGGCGGCCAATCTTGCCGTGGTCGAGCATCATGCGCGCCCGGTCCTCCATCGACTCGACGTACCAGTTCTTGTGCTCGCCGCGGCGCTTGTTCATCGGGTAGAAGCACACGTGCCGGCGCGGCGGCGGCTCGATGAAGAGGCGGCCCGAGACGCGCTTGCGCTGCTCCTCCATCTCCGCGTCGAACGCCTGCTCGAACTCGTCGCTGCCGGTCTTGAGCCCGCGCTCGCCGAGGCGCTTGTGGATCTGGATCGTCATCTCGTAGACCGACAGCTCCACCATCGACACGAAGGACGTCGTCGGCTCGAGGAACTGCGTGAGCCCGAGCGCGACGATCTCGGCCTCGGCGCGCTGCAGGTCCTCGAAGCCGCGCCGCATGTGGATCAGCATCAGGTCGCCCTTGTGCCCGAGCAGGGTCACCGGCACGCTGGCGCCCGCCGTTCCCCGCTGCATCGCCGAGAGCCGCTCCGCGGCCTCCGTGGCGATCCTCTGGCGCTCCGCGGGCGCGAGCGCCCGCCACTCCGTCCAGCGGATGCGAAACATCTGGTGCAGGACGCTCCAACCTTCGAGCGTCTCGGGAACGCGTGGGTCGTGCATGGCCCTCTCGGAAAGTCCTTCCGCCATTGTAGGGGACGGCTGGTCTCGGTCCGAATCATCAAGAAGTTGCAAAACGCCCGTCGCGCGCGGTGCATAAGTGGATTTCACTTCGTATTTGGGCTCAGAATGTTCGGACGGCCCCTCCCAAGCGACCTTCGCCGACGAGGCCCGATCCAGGAATGAGGCGCTGCTTGAGACGAATGCCCCTGGTCCCGATTGCCCTCGCCGCGGTGGTCGTCGGCTCGGCCTGCGGAGGGACCCAGTCGGCGGCCTCGGGCCCCCCCGCGCCCGGCGGCGGGCGTGGGCAGCGATCCGCCCTGCGCGTCCGGACGGCCCCGGTGCTGGTGCAGGACGTCGTCCACCAGATCAAGGCGCTCGGCTCGATCGAGGCGCAGGACATGGTGCAGGTGACGGCCCAGGTCGAGGGCGTCGTCAGCGAGGTGCGCTTCCGCGAGGGCGACCGCGTTTCGAGCGCCACAGTGCTGCTGCGAATCGACCCCGAGCGCTACCGCGTGGAGGCGGAGCGCGCCCGTGGCGTCAAGGACCAGGCGGCGGCGGAGCTCGCCCGCGCCCAGGCGGACCTCGACCGGCGCGAGTCGCTCGCCGCGAGCCAGCTGCTCTCGACCGAGGAGCTCGCGCGCTCACGCGGCGAGAACGCACGGCTGGCGGCGGGGGGGGACGTGGCGAAGGCCGCTTACGAGATCGCGCTGCAGGACCTGCGCCGATCCGAGGTGCGCCCGCCGATCACCGGCATCATCAATACGCGCACCGTGGACACCGGCCGGTTCGTGCGCACGGGTGACGTGCTCGCCACGATCGTGGACGCGAGCCGCCTGCGCCTGCGCTTCAAGGTCTCCGAAGGCGAGTCGCTGCGCGCCAAGGAGGGCGGCGCGCTGGCGTTCCGCGTGGCCCCGCTCGGCCCGCGCGACTTCGGCGCGCGCATCTACCACGTCGGGCGCGTGGCGGACCCCACCACGCGCCAGGTGGAGGTGCTGGCGTGGGTCGACCCCGCCCCCGAGCTCAAGCCGGGGTTCTTCGCCGAAGTGACGCTCGAGGGCGAGCGAAAGCAGGGCGCGCTCGTGATCCCCGAGGGCGCGGTGCAGGCGAGCGAGCGCGGCTTCGTCACCTACGTGGTCGACGACCAGAAGACGGCGCGCGTGCGCCCGGTGGGGCTCGGGCTGCGCACCGGAACCGGCGTGGTCGAGATCCTGTCGGGGCTGGCCCAGGGCGAGGTCGTCGTCTCGGAGGGCTCCGACCGCCTGGCGGACGGGATGGTGGTCGAGGCCGTGGACGGCGCGGCCGCCAGGGCGACGCAATGAGCGGCGACACCCGGTCCGAGCACGAGCGGCCGCCGGAAGAGGAGCGGGAAGACCCGCTTCGCATCGCGACGAGCATGACGCTCGCCGACATCTCGATCCGCAACCACGTCTTCGCCTGGATCCTGATGTTCGCGCTGATCGGCTTCGGCGTGCTCTGCTTCACGGGCTTCGGCACCGTGTTCCGCGGCCTGGGCATCAGCCAGAACCCCGACGTCGACTTCCCGGTCGTCAACATCTCGATCTCCTGGGAGGGCGCCTCGCCCGAGATCATGGAGACCGACGTCGTCGATCTGGTGGAGGAGGCGGTCACCTCGGTCGAGGGCGTCAAGGAGGTCTCGTCGTCCTCGCGCCAGGGCCAGGGCAACATCACCGTCGAGTTCGAGCTCGAGCGCGACATCGACGTGGCGCTGCAGGACGTGCAGAGCAAGCTCTCGCAGCTGCAGCGCCGGCTGCCGGTCGGGATCGATCCGCCGATCGTCAGCAAGACGAACCCCGAGGACGAGCCAATCATGCGGCTCGCGCTCGCGGGCAGCCGGCCGCCGACGTTCGTGGCGGACTACATCCGCAACGTGATCCGCCCGCAGCTGCAGACGATCTCGGGCGTCGGCGAGATCCAGCTCCAGGGCTTCCGCGACCGCAACGTGCGCGTGTGGTTCGACGCCGTGAAGCTCGAGGCGCAGGGCCTCACCGTGCAGGACGTCAACCGCGCGATCGAGCGCGAGCACCTCGAGGTGCCGGCGGGCCGCATCGAGAGCGCCGCGCGCGAGATGAACGTGCGCGCGGAAGGCGAGGCGATCGACGTCGAGGGCTTCCGAAACCTCGTGATCACCTACCGGGACAACTCGCCGGTGCGGCTCAGCGACGTGGCCGTCGTCGAGGACGGGCTCGAGGACCGCCGGCGGACCTACCGCACGAACGGCGAGCCCGCGGTCGGCTTCGGCATCACGAAGCTGCGCGGCGCGAACGCGGTCCAGGTGGGCCGCGACGTGCGGGCGCGGCTCGCCGAGATCGAGAAGCAGCTGCCCGAGGGCCTGTTCCTGGCGGTCAACTTCGACACCACGATCTTCGTGGAGCGGGCGATCAACGAGATTCTGTTCACGCTCGTGATGGCGGCGCTGCTCACGAGCCTGGTGTGCTGGATATTCCTCGGCTCGTGGTCGACGACGCTCAACGTGCTGCTCGCGATCCCGACCTCGATCCTGGGCACCTTCATCGTGATGTACGTGTTCGGCTTCACGCTCAACACCTACACGGTGCTGGGGCTCACGCTGGTGGTCGGCATCGTGGTCGACGACGCGATCATGGTGCTCGAGAACATCTACCGCCACCGCGAGCACGGAGCGGGCAAGGTGACCGCGGCCTCGGTGGGCG
>Ga0157380_10000439_pt1 | contig 25370 bp, 25 predicted proteins | sample S35metaG_FD_119757 | JGI IMG/M metagenome (GOLD analysis project Ga0157380, IMG submission 119757) | Switchgrass rhizosphere microbial communities from Kellogg Biological Station, Michigan, USA - S3-5 metaG | ecosystem: Host-associated > Plants > Roots > Rhizosphere > Soil | place: USA...
CGATCCCGTGGTTCCTTTGTCCTCTCCTGGCGGACAAAGGAACCGCAGCTCTCGCGATACCCGGTCCACTGGCATCTCCTGGTTCCTTTGTCCTGGGTATCCGGACAAAGGAACCACGGGTTGCTTTGCCTTGCGTCGTCCGCCTACGGCTGTTGAGAGGAGGGATGGGTGTCCTCTGGCCGCCCGGCGTCCTGTACCTCGCACAGTCCACTCGGCGAGAGCCGGTCAGTTAGAGGCGAGGAACCCAGGAAGGCCAGGGGACACCCATCCCTCCCAACCACCTACGTCCGGATCCGCGCCTCTTCGAGGTCCAGATCCCGCTCGATCTGGCGCAGGGTCTGGTCCCGTAGCCGTCCGTTGCCGCGGAGAGCGAGGAGCTCTCCTCGCTCGACACCGATCAGCTCGCGTCGCAGCTCGCCGTAGTCCGCGATTCGCTGCTCACGCGCCGCCGCCTCGGGGTCCTCTCCGCCGAGGACCGCCTGGCACATCCGGAAGCGGGCCCGGTAGAGGTCGCGCATGCGTTGCAGCTGGGTCTCGCTGGCGCGCTCGCCGTCCTCCATCTCGTCGATCCGGTCGAGGGCCGACTGTGCCGCCTCCATCCGCGCCACCGCCTCTTCGTCCGACCAGCGGCGCGGCTGCTCGAGCCGCAGGGCGCGGACGACGAGGGGCAGCGAGAGTCCCTGGCCGACGAGGGTGACGAGGATCAGGGCGAAGGTGAGGAAGATGATCTGCGGCCGGCCGGCGACGCTGAGCGGCACCGCCAGCGCCGCGGCGAGGGAGACGGCGCCGCGCATCCCGCTCCAGCCGACGGCGAAGCGTTCGCCGAGGGTTTCGCCGGCGTCGCCGCGCATCGCGAAGACGAAGGCGAGGCGGGCGGCGATCGAGGCGACCGCGATCGCCGCCACCGCCGGCAGCAGCTCGACGACCCCGTCGGAGCTCTGTTCGAGGGTGTCGACGATCTCCGGCAGCTGCAGGCCGAGGAGGACGAAGAGCATGATCTCGAGCCCGAAGACGAGCACGCTCCAGAAGGCGATCGCGTTGAGGCGGATGTCGGCGTCGAGCGAGTGCGGCGAGCGGTAGCCGGCGTAGAGGCCGGCGGTGACGGCGGCGAGGATGCCGGAGACGTGCAGCTCCTCGGCTCCGATGTAGGCGCCGTAGGCGGTCAGCACCGAGAGCATGATCGCCAGGTCCGATTCGTGCTGGCGGCGGAGGACGCGGTCGGAGACGTAGGCGATCGCCAGGCCGGCGACGATCCCGCCGGCGGCGACGGTGACGAACTCCAGCGCCGCGCCGCCGAGGCTGAAGGCGCCGCCGACCGCCACCCCGACGGCGATCCGGTAGAGGACGAGGGCGGTGCCGTCGTTGATCATCGACTCGCCTTCGACCAGCAACCGGACCCGCTCCGGAGCGCTGAGGCGGCGGAAGATCGAGATCGGCGCGACCGCGTCGGTGGGGGCGAGGATCGCGCCGAGCAGCGCCGCTTCGGCCCAGCCCAGCTCGGGGACGAGGGCGTGGGCGACGAGGGCGACCACGGCGGCGGTGAGGAAGACGAGGAGGACCGAGAGCAAGGCCAGCGGCCGCACCACGGTCCGCAGCTCGAGCGGCGAGGAGCGCCAGGCGGCGGCGTAGACCAGCGGCGGCAGGAAGAGGAGGAAGATCGTGTCCGGGTCGAGTTCGACCGCGGGCAAGCCGGGGACGAAGGCGATCCCGAGGCCGCCGAGGACGAGGACGATCGGCGCCGGGATCTTGCCGTAATCGGCGAGCCGGACCAGCAGGGCGGCGGCGAGGAGGAGGATGAGGATCGACTCGATGTCCTGCATGGGCACATAACATCGTGTTCCGTGGACGACCTGCTCTCACCCCCGCTGGAGGACATCGACCACGTTCGCGGCGAGGACGGGGCGCCGCTGGAGCTGGTGATGTTCGGCGACTTCCAGTGCCCCTACTGCCTCGGGGCGCAATCGATCCTCCGCCGCCTGCGCGAGCGCCTCGGCGACCGGCTCGTCTTCGGCTTCCGTCACCTGCCGATCCCCGAGCGCCACCCGCTGGCGCCGCTGGCCGCAGAGGCGAGCGAGGCCGCCGCCGCCCAGGGTCGCTTCTGGGAGCTCTACGACGCGCTCTACGCCAACCAGCCGCGCCTCTCACGCGGGACGATCCTCGAGCTGGCGGGCGAGCAGGGCCTCGACGCCGGGCGGGTGGAGGCGGAGATCGACTCCGGCGTCCACCGCGAGCGCGTCGCCCGCGACGTGATCTCGGCCGAGGCCAGCGGCGCCACCGGCACCCCGACCTTCTTCGTCAACGGCAAGCGCTTCATCGGCGCCTATGACGCCGGTTCGCTGGTCGAGGCGCTGGAAGGCGCCGGCGACTCCTGAGAAGGGCGTCGTGAAGGCACTGGTCCAGCGCGTCAGTCAGGCGGCGGTCGACGTCGAGGGCGAGCGGGTGGCGCAGATCGGGCCGGGGATGCTGATCCTGCTCGGCGTCGGGGTCGGCGACGGTCCCGAGGAGGCGGACCGGCTGGCCGAGAAGGTCGGCAAGCTGAGGATCTTCGACGACGCCGAGGGGCGGATGAACGAGCCGCTCGGCGAGCGCGAGGTCCTCTGCGTCAGCCAGTTCACCCTCTACGGCGACGCCCGCCGCGGCAACCGCCCAAGCTACGTCGCCGCGGCGCGGCCGGAGGTGGCGGAGCCGCTGTACGACCGCTTCTGCGAGCGGCTGGAGGCGAAGAAGGGCGTCTTCGGCGCCTGCATGGGGGTGGCGCTGATCAACGACGGCCCGGTGACCCTGATGCTGGAGGCGCCGCCCGCCGAGGGCTAGCGCCAGCCGTCGCGCAGCACCCGGCGCGCGTTGGTCCCGAGCACCGCCTCGACCTCGGGGCGGGAAAGCCCTTTGGCCTCGAGCATCTCCCGCACGCGGGGGAGCTCGCCGGCGCTCTTGCAGTCGTCGGGAGGGTCGGTGAAGCCGTCGAAGTCGGTGCCGATCCCGACGTGCTGCCATTCGCCGCCGCTCCAGTCGTTGATCTGCCTCATCGTCCGCCAGATCGCCTCGAGGCCGTCCTTCGGGTGTGAGCTTTCCAGCCAGTAGGGCATGAAGATCACCCCGACGCAGCCGCCGGAGGCGGCGATTGCCTTGACGTCGTCCTCGGCGAGGTTGACGGGGACGGGGTTCAGCGCCTGCACCCCGATGTGGGTGGCGACGATCGGGATCTCGCTGCCGACCAGGTCGTAGACGTCTCGGCGCGAGGCGGGCGAGGAATGGGTGAGGTCGGGAACAATCCGCAGCTCGGCCATCCGCTTCACCACCGCCTTGCCGATCTCGGTCAGGCCGCGGGTGTCGTCGACCTTCGTATCGAGGCGCCAGAAGAGGATCTTGTGCTGGCTGGCCGGGATGCACTCGCTGTGGCCGGCGATGTCGTTGGGGAAGAGGTGGGCGAGGATCAGCGAGGCGAGACCGCGGTCGGCCAGCTCCTCGAGGCGGTCGAGGCGGGCCTGGACGTCCCCCTCGGGGAGTCCGGCGCTGAGCTGGTGGCCGCCCTCGATGGTGTGGACGAAGGCCCGCTTGCCGGCGGCCAGGGCCGCGTCGAGCTCGGCGTTGGAGCGGGCGATCGCGAACTCGTCCTCGGCCCGGGCGACCTGCTCCTCCATCGCGTCCATCATCCGCAGCGTGCACTCCCAGGCGTTCAGCTTCAGCATCTTGCGCCCGCCGGGGGTGAGGTGGGCGAGGAGCCGGACCGCGGGGTTGCGGAAGTACTCCTGCTCGGGGACGTGGCTGATCGACCAGACGACCCTGACGTCGCCCTTCTTCAGCATCTTGAAGTCGGTGAGGCTGGCGAGCGGGTTGAAGGTGCTGCCGGCGAAGTAGTGGCGGCGCAGGTCCCGGCCCCAGAAGTAGGCGTTCATCGCCGGGTGGGCGTGCATGTCGATCAGCCCCGGGAACTCGGGGGTCGCGGCGCCGTTGCTCATAGCGGTCCCAGCCTCTCCGTCAGGTAGTCGTTGAGGAAGATCGGCGCGATCAGCGGCCGGAACGCCTCCAGGTCGTGGTTTTCCCGCGCGAACTCGGGGTCGATGAAGTTGACCTTGCCCCAGTGGGCCTTGAACGGGATCCCTTCCCGCCGCAGGTGCTCCCAGAGCCCGCGGAGGTGGGCGTGGATCTCTTCCTTCTCGCCGGAGGAGCGGCAGACCTCGGTCAGGTACATCCAGTTGAACTTGACGACGCAGGGGAGGTCGGGCCAGTTCCAGGCGGACATCAGGCTGCCGTCGACCCGGGTCAGCTCGATCTCGGTCGGGATGTTCGGCCAGCCGGCATCGTCGAAGTAGTCGCGGCACTCGCCCAGCACCCGGTGCAGGTCCTGCGGGCGGAAGCTCCACTCGGCCATCGCCACCCGCAGCGGCGCCCGCCGGTCGACCGGGAGCATGTTGCGCAGGGGTCCGGTGAAGTGCGCGTCGTCGTAGGTGAGGGCGAGGATCTTGTAGATCCCCTCCAGCACCGGGTTCAGCAGCGGCCCCGTGTCGGCGATCCTGTCCATCGCCTTGAAGACGAAGTCGAGGACCTGCTCCGATTGTTCCTCCGGGTAGTCGCCCTCCGGCTGCGACTGATCGGGCGGCACCGCGGTCGCCGCCCACAGCAGCGCCTTGTCGCTCTTCTGCATCCAGTTGACGCGCCAGAAGTCGTACCTGGCCGCGGTGGCGTCGAGATCGGTGAGGACCTCGTCGAGGTCGACCACCTTCATCACCACGTCGAAGAAGAGCTCGGCGACGACCTCGAAGCGGACCCGGGTGATGACGCCGAGCAGGCCCAGCGAGCAGATCGCCGCCGGGAACTCGGGGTCGCCGCGGGAGATCCGCCGCTCGACCGCCCGGCCGGAGCCGTCGACGGTGACCAGCTCGACCCACTCGAGCTTCTCGTAGAGCCCGTGCTGCGAGCTGGCTGGGGCGGTGCCGGTGGAGATCAGCCCGGCGAGCGTCTGGTGGTCGGTGCCGCCGGTCGCCGTCACCGATTTGCCATGGCGGCCGAGCTCGGCGAGGAACTCGTGCAGGGAGACGTTGGCCGTAGCCGTCACCGCCGTGTTCCCCTCTTCCATCTCGATGCTCTTCGGCAGCCCGGAGACGTCGAGCAGCGCGTCGCTGACGACGATCTCCGAGCAGGAGTGGAGGCTGCCGGGCACCCGCACGCGTCCATTGCTGCGGTGGACCTCCTCCAGCATCCCCTTCAGCTCCTCGATGCTGGCCGGCCGCAGCACCGTGCCCGGCGCGAAGGAGATCAGTTGACCCCAGTCTTCCAGGGGCGATGCTGAGTGGTCAGGCACGATCAAACGACCCTAACCGCCGGATGGCGAACCTGCTTGTCTCAGCAGGGGGTCGCGCCCTCAGCTCTTGCGGTTGGCCATGCGCTCGAGCTGCTTGCCGAGGGCCTTCTCGATTTCGTCTGAGAGCGTCATCCGGTAGACGGCAGCGAGGGCCTGGAGGCTGAGGGGTCGGAGCTGGTCGAGCGCTCGGCGGACCTCGGGCCAGCTCTCCTCCGGGTAGCCCTCGTCCGCGAAGGGCTTCCAGATGTCCTCGAGGAAGAGGTCGACGAACTCGTGGGAGATCGAGCGGCAGCGGCTGCGGACCTTGCCGATCACGGTGAGGGCGTGGTCGAGCGGGACACCGGTGGCGACGACGCCCTCGGCGGCATCGAGGAGGGAGGGGAAGGGTGCCTCGTAGCGGCCTTCCTCGACCGGCACCAGGGCGCCGGCGTCGGTCGCGCGCTTCAGCTCGTCCTCGATGTCGGCCCCGAAGCGGCCGGCCAGCTCCTCCTTGGTGAAAGTGCGCGGTTGCTCGTCGTCGAAGTCGTCGAGCGCCCGGCGAAAGGAGAGGAACTGCTCCGCTGCGCCGACGTTCTGGTTCAGCAGCCGCTCGATTCCCTTCAGGTTGAAGCCGTCGGCCTGCAGCTCCTGGATCATCCGCAGCCGCGCCAGGTGCCGCGGCCCGTAGTAGCCGACGCGGTCGCGGACCTCGGGCGCGGGGAGCAATCCCCTGGCCCGGTGGGAGCGGATGTTGCGGACCGTCATCCCGGTCTCGGCGGCGAGTTCTTCGATCGTCAGGTTGTTCTCAGGCTCGGTCACGGCGGCAAAGCTACCACTATGTGATGGTCCTCCATTTGACGTGACGGCATTCGATGTTACCTTGATCGAGGTAATGCAGCTTCCGCTCAAACAGCGCTCGAGGACCCGCTTTCTCGATGCCTTCGCCGGCCCGCACGGGGTCGACGGCTTCCTCGAGCAGCTGAACCCCCTGCTGGTTCAGGGCGAGTGCCGGGCGGAAGTTCTGCGGGTCGAGCGGCTGACCCCCGAGAGCGTCACCCTGAGGCTTCGTCCCAACCGCGCCTGGCGCGGGTTCCAGGCGGGGCAGTTCATCAACGTCGCGGTCGAGATCGACGGCGTCCGGCACGAGCGCTGCTACTCCCCGGCTTCGCCGGAGGGTCAACGCGAGATCGAGGTCACCGTCAAGCGCCACCCTGAGGGGCTGGTGTCCAGCTTCCTCGTCGATCGGGCGAGACAGGGGATGGTGCTCGGGCTCTCCGCGGCGGACGGCGAGTTCCGGCTGCCGCGCTCGCGGCCTTCCTCGGTCCTGCTGATCGGAGGGGGGAGCGGGATGACTCCGCTGATGGCGATCCTCCGCACCCTTCTCGCCGAGGGGTATGAGCGCCCGATCGGCCTCCTGCACTATGCACCCGATCCGGATCGGGCTCTCTATCGCGACGAGCTCGCGCTCCTCGCCGCCGAGCGCCCCAACTTCACGCTGCTCCGCTCCTACACCCGGGCGCCGGGTGCCGGCGAGCTCGACGGTCACTTCAGCCCGGTGCACCTGCCCCGGGCGGAACCGAGCTTCGCGGAGGCGGAGACGTTCGCCTGCGGTCCGCCGACTCTCCTCAATGCCGTGCGCGGCACCTGGGCCAACGGCCTGGAGCATCGCCTGCACGTCGAGAGCTTCCTGCCGCCGACCTTCGCCCCCGTGGGCGAGCCCGGCGAAGGTGCGATCCGTTTCACCGACTCCGGAGTCGAGGTGGAGAACAGCGGCGCCCCACTGCTCGAGCAGGCCGAGGCCGCTGGCCTGCGACCGGCTTTCGGTTGCCGGATGGGCATCTGCCACACCTGCACCTGCCGCAAGGTTTCCGGCACCCACAAGGACCTGATCAGCGGCGAGGTCTCCCAGGTTCCCGACCAGGAGATCCGCCTCTGCATCTCGGCCCCCCTGGGAGACATCTCCGTCGAGCTTTGACGAACGAAAGGAATTCGATGGCCACCATCACGAACCAGAACGGCGGCGCAGCTGCCACCGCATCACCCCCTCTTCCACTCGGCCCGGAGCAGATCGAGAGCTTCGGCGAAGAGCTGGAGGCGATCCGTCAGCGCGTCCTGGCCGACCGTGGGCAGAAGGACGTCGACTACATCCGCGGCGTGATCAGGGCCCAGCGCGGCCTCGAGGTCGCAGGTCGAGGGCTGCTTTGGGCCGGCGTCTTCCCGCCGGCCTGGCTCGCCGGCACCGCCGCTCTTTCGCTGTCGAAGATCCTCGACAACATGGAGATCGGCCACAACGTGATGCACGGCCAGTACGAGTGGACCAACGATCCGAAGCTGTCGGGCAGGGGGTTCGAGTGGGACACCGCCTGCCCCGCCGACCAGTGGCGCCACTCCCACAACTACATGCACCACACCCACACCAACATCGTCGGCAAGGACCGCGACATCGGCTACGGGATCCTGCGGATGTCAGAGGACCAGCGCTGGCATCCCTACTACCTGGGCAACCCGCTGTGGGCCGCGCTGCTCGCCCTGTTCTTCGAGTACGGGGTGGCCCTGCACGACCTCGAAGTCGAGCGCCTGGTCAAAGGCGAGACCAACCTCGGCGAGAAGCGCGAGCTGCTCGGGGGCATCTGGCGCAAGGTCCGGCGCCAGGCCGCCAAGGACTACGTCCTCTTCCCGGCGCTCTCGGGCCCGTTCTTCGTCTTCCCGCTGGCCGGGAACGCGGCGGCCAACCTGGTCCGGAACGTCTGGTCGTTCACGATCATCTTCTGCGGCCACTTCCCCGACGGCACCCACGAGTTCAGCGAGGAGGAGACCGCGGACGAGACCAGGGGGCAGTGGTACTACCGCCAGCTGCTCGGCTCGGCGAACCTCAGCGGCGGCCGGCCCTTCCACATCCTCGCGGGCAATCTCAGCTTCCAGATCGAGCACCACCTCTTCCCCGACCTGCCCGCCAACCGCTACGCGGAAATCTCGGTCGAGGTCAGGGAGATCTGCGAGCGCTATGGCATCCCCTACAACGTCGGCCCCCTCCACCGGCAGTTCGGCAGCGTCGTCCGCAAAATCTGCCGCCTGGCATTGCCGGACACGAGCCGCCGCGTGCCCGGCGGGGGCCTCGTCGGCTCCCTGGTCGACGGCGTCGGCCACGCGGCTCGGGGGCTCGCCGGCCGGTAGGGCCCGGAGTCCGCCGGTCTTGTCATTCGCACACATATACGAATGTTTGTAGGATGTGGCCATGACCAGGGACGCCGACACCTGCGATCTGCTCTGCCTCGACCTGCCGAAGGCCGAGCGCGTCCGCAAGGACCTGCCGGCGATCGAGGACCTGGAGCTGTGGGCCGCCGGGGCGAAGGCGCTCGGCGACCCGACCCGCCTGGCGATCGCGCTCGCCCTGGATGCCGGCGAGTCGGCCTGCGTCTGCGACCTGGCCTGGATCGTCGGCCGCGACGAGCGCCTGGTCTCCCACCACGTTCGCCTGATGAAGAGCGCCGGCCTGGCCCGCTCCCAGCGCGACGGCAAGATGGTGATCTACGAGCTGACCGAGCGCGGCCGGACGTTGCTGGCGGCGGTGGCCGCGCAGGAGACCGCAGCGTGACCATGGCAACCGTCGCCCTCGCCCTCTACGTCGTCTACCTGATGCTGGCCTTCGGGCTGCGGACGCTGATCCAGCTCCGCCGCACCGGGTCGACCGGTTTCCATGGCCTCGGCGGCCGGCCCGGTTCGGCCGAGTGGACCGCCGGCGTCGGCTTCACCGCGGCTCTGCTGCTCGGCGCCGCCGCGCCGGTGCTCGCCCTGCTCGACGTCGTCGAGCCGATCTCAGCCCTCGACACCGGCGGGCTCCACCTCGTCGGCCTCCTCCTCGCCCTGGCGGGGATTGGCTCCACCTTCTACGCGCAGGTGGCGATGGGGGAGAGCTGGCGGATCGGCGTCGACCCCGGGGAGCGAACCCAGCTCGTCACCTCGGGGCCCTTCGCTCTGGTCCGCAACCCGATCTTCGCCGCGATGCTGCCGACCGCGCTCGGCCTCACCCTGCTCGTTCCGAGCTGGGTCGCGCTCGCCGGTCTGGCCGGACTCGTCGCTGCGCTCGAGCTGCAGGTGCGCGTGGTCGAGGAGCCCTATCTCCTGCAGGTCCACGGCGATGCCTACGCCCGCTACGCCGCTCGGGTCGGGCGCTTCGTCCCCGGCGTCGGACGTTTGACCTCGGCGTAGCTGCTCCTTCAGTCGAATGGGTCGCCGAAGAATCCTCGGCCTTGCGATCTCTTCTCGCCTCTGCCGATGACGATGCCGTTGCGCTCGCAGGTGGGCATCGCACCGCGGCACTTCGGGCAGATCAGCTCGCTCGTGACGTCGTTCATTGCGCTTCTCCTTCGGAGGCCTCGATCTCGCGGAGCGCCTCGTGGACGAGGTAGTCGCGGCCCAAGGGCAGCTCCGGTGGGCGCCGGGAGAGGGGAATCTGATGCCGGAGGAGGGACTCGAACCCCCGACACGCGGATTATGATTCCGCTGCTCTAACCAGCTGAGCTACTCCGGCGGGGAGGGGGATCGTAGCGGTGGTGCAGAGGCGCGGCGGGTCCCCTCGGACGGGCTGGTCGGCGATGCGGCCGGTGCTGGTTGGGTTTCTCCTCGTCGCGGATGGTTTTGCCGTGGCGGCGCTGGCGATCATGCGCCCGGACGGCTGGTTGGCGCCCTTCCTTGCCTTTGGGGCGGTGCTGCTCGGGCTCATCCGGTTTGAGATCTGGGCCATTGGACACCGCCGCGACGCTAATTGAGTTCAGCGCAGTACTTTTGGTGGAAGCTTTTCCAGTAATATCGCCTCAAGTTCGGAGAGAGCAGGGGAAAACGAGTGCATCGGGGGCGGAAGATGGCTAGGGTGGGCCGGTGACCGCGGAACTGGACAGGGCAGTCAAGACCGTGGTTCGGCAGTGCATGGGGATCTCGCCCGGCGAGGACGTGCTGGTCGTCTGCAACCCGGTGACCGAAGAGATCGGCGCGCTGATGCGGATCGAGGCGCAGGGCGACGGCGCCGACGCGACCCTGGCCGTCATCTCCGAGCGCGACTCCGCAGCCGCCGAGCCGCCCCGCGCCGTGGCGGCCGCGATGGCCGCGGCGGACGTGGTCCTGGCGCCGACGATCCAGTCGCTCTCCCACACCGCCGCCCGCAAGGCCGCGAGCGAGGCCGGGGTCCGGATCGGCAGCCTCCCGGGCGTAACCGAGGAGATGCTGGGCCGGCTGATGACAGCCGACCTGAAGGAGCTGCGCCGCCGCGGCTGGGCGGTCACCACCGGGCTCAACCGCAGCTCCGAGGCGCGGATCACCTGCGCCAACGGCAGCGACCTGCGGATCGGGCTGGAGGGGCGGCTGGGGATCGTCGACGCCGGCGAACTCGGCAACCGCGGCGCCTTCGGCAACCTGCCCTGCGGCGAGGGCTTCATCGCCCCGGTCGAGGGGACGACCAACGGCACCCTGGTGGTCGACGGTTCGATCGCCGGCGTCGGCCTGCTGGAGACGCCGGTCGAGCTGAAGGTCCGCGAGGGCCACCTGGTCGAGGCGAGCGGGGAGGACGGCGCCAGGCTGCTGGAGCTGCTCACCACCCACGGCGAGGACGGGACCAACGTCGCCGAGCTGGGGATCGGCACCAACGAGGAGGCGATGCTCACCGGCAACATCCTCGAGGACGAGAAGATCCTCGGCAGCTGCCACGTCGCCTTCGGTGCCTCGGCCGCGATCGGCGGCACGGTGCAGGTCCCGGTCCACCTCGACTGCGTGGTCCTGGAGCCGACGGTCGAGCTCGACGGCGAGACGATCGCCAGCGGCGGCGACCTGCTGGTCTGAGGAGCCGCGCGGATGCCGCCCCTGCTCGCGGTGCCCAACCTCTCCGAGGGGAGCGACGGCGAGCGGCTGGCCCGGCTGGAGAGCGCTTTCACCCGCGGTGTCACCCTGCTCGACCGCCACACCGACGCCGATCACGGCCGCAGCGTCTTCACCCTCGCCGGCTCTCCCGCGACGCTGACCGAGGCGCTCGCGACCGGAGCTGAGGAGGCGCTGGAGACGATCGCGATGGACGCCTACGCTGGCGCCCACCCGGCGATCGGGGCGCTCGACGTCTGCCCACTCGTCTTCCTCGACCCCGCCGACCGCGAGGCGGCCCGCACCGAGGCGGTCGCGGTTGCGACCCAGATCGGCGGCCTCGGGGTGCCCGTCTTCCTCTATGGCGAGCTGGCCCGCGACCCGGGCCGGGCCGAGCGCGCCTACTTCCGCAATGGCGGCCTGGCGGAGCTGTGGCTGCGGATGGAGTCGGGAGAGCTGCGGCCGGACTTCGGTCCCGGCCTGCCGCACCGCACCGGCGGCGCCACCCTGGTCACCGCCCGCGCACCGCTCGCGGCCTTCAACGTCGAGCTCGACAGCGGCGACGTCGAGGTCGCCAGGGCGGTGGCCGCCGGGCTTCGCGAGGCCGGCGGCGGGCCGTCCGGGGTGAGGGCGATTGGCCTGCTGCTCTCCAGCGGCCGCGCCCAGGTCTCGACCAACGTCCACGACCCGTTGGCGGTGCCGCTGGGGGAGGTCGTGGCGCGGGTGGCCGAGCTGGCGGCTCCGCTCGGCGCCCGGCCGCTGGAGGCCGAGCTGGTGGGCCTGGTCCCGCAGGCGGCGCTCGCCGGCTACCCGGAGGAGGTGCCGATCCGCGGCTTCGACCCCGCCCGCCAGGTGATCGAGCGGCGACTGGACGCGCTGACCGACTAGCGATCATCTAGATTCCAGCGATGGCACAGACGAGGAAAAAGCGCCGCCGCAAGCAGCGTGGCACCCAGGGCGGGCGGATCGACAACAAGCCGCGCAGCGGCCGTCCCCGCAGTCGCGAGGAAGCGAAATCGCGCGCCCGCTCGAAACGCAAACCGGCGGCGAAACAGGATCTGCCGCCGACCTGGCGCGGCGCCTTCGTCCGCGGCGGCGTCGCGGCCTTGATCTTCATCGCGGTGCTGGCCCTGTTCCTGGGCAAATCGCTCGGCGCGGCGGTGCTCTTCGGCGCCTTCATGATGGTCTTCTACGTTCCCGCCGGCTACTTCATCGACATGACGATGTGGCGGCGACGGGAGCGAGCCCGGATCCGCTCCCGGAGCGAGTAGTGCCCCTCGACGTGGAGATGCTCACGGTCGGCCCGATCGCCGAGAACTGCTTCCTGTTCCGGCGCCCGGACTCCGACCGGGTCCTCGTCGTCGACCCCGGAGAAGAAGCCGAGCGGATCCTCGCCGCGGTCGAGGCGAAGGGGGCGGAGGTCGAGGCGATCCTCCTCACCCACTGCCACTTCGACCACGTAGGCGCCGTCGCCCCGGTGGCGGAGGCGACCGGGGCGCCCGTCTACTGCCCCGAGATCGAGGTGCCGATCCTCGCCGACATCATGTCCTTCGTCCCCTGGGCCGAGTTCGGCCCGTTCGAGAGCTACGAGGCCGACGAGACCGTCAGGGGCGGCGAGACCCTGGAGCTGGCGGGGCTGGAGCTGGACGTCATCTTCACCCCGGGGCACAGCCCCGGTCACGTCACCTACTCGGTCCGGGGCGAGCCGGCGATCTTCTCCGGCGATGTCCTCTTCCAGGGCTCGGTCGGCCGGGTCGACCTGCCGGGCGGCGACGGGCCGACCCTGCTGGCCTCGATCGCCGGCCTGCTCGAGACGCTCCCGGACGAGACCGTCGTCCATCCCGGCCACATGGGGTTGACGACGCTCGGCGCCGAGCGCGCGACCAATCCCTTCCTCGGCTCGCTGACGTAAGGTCGCCCCACGATGGCGAGCAAGTTCCAGGCCCCCCGGGGCACCTTCGACATCCTGCCCGAGGCGGCGCGTTCGCGGGGGCGACTGGAAGGCGCCGCGGCGGCGATCTTCGCCCGCGCCGGGTACGAGCCGATCGCCACGCCGGTCTTCGAGGACACCGCCCTGTTCGAGCGCGGGGTCGGCCAGTCGACCGACATCGTCCGCAAGGAGATGTTCACCTTCGAGGACAAGGGCGAACGCAGCCTCACCCTGAGACCGGAGGGGACCGCCTCGGTCTGCCGCGCCTACCTGGAGCACGGCATGCACAAACAGGCGCAGCCGGTGAAGCTCTCCTACCTCGGGCCGTTCTTCCGCCACGAGCGGCCGCAGGCGGGTCGCTACCGCCAGTTCCACCAGCTCGGAATCGAGTGCATCGGCACCGATTCGCCGCTGGCCGACGCCGAGGTGATCATGCAGCTGTCGGACCTGCTGGCCGAGCTCGGCGTCCCGGGGGTGGAGCTGCGGCTCGGCAGTCTCGGCTCGCTCGAGGCGCGGCGCGCCTACCTGGAGGAGTTGAAGGCCCACCTGCACGCGCACGAGGCGGAGCTGTCGAAGGACGTGCGCGAGCGGATCGACATCAACCCGCTGCGGGCCTTCGACGCCGACGACGAGGGGACGCAGGGGGTGATGGCCAGCGCGCCGACGATCGTCGGCCGGCTCGAGGGCGAGGACGCCGAGCACTTCGAGGCGGTCAAGTCGCTGCTCGACGCGGCGGGCATCGCCTACGTCGTCGACCCGACCCTGGTCCGCGGCCTCGACTACTACACGCGCACCATCTTCTCCTTCGTCTGCGACGCGCTCGGGGCGCAGTCGGAGATCGGCGGCGGCGGCCGCTACGACGGGTTGATCGAGCAGCTCGGCGGGGCGCCGACCCCGGCGGTCGGCTTCGCCGCTGGGATCGAGCGGATCCTGCTGGCGCTGGACGAAGAGGAGCCAGCTGCCGGCCGCGACGCCTTCGTCGCGATCGCCGACCCGAGCCAGCGCGAGCGGGCGATGGCGCTGGCGGTCGAGCTGCGCCACGCCGGCCTCTCGGCCGAGGTCGACCTCGCCGGGCGCGGGCTCAAGGGCCAGCTCAAGCACGCCGATCGGCTCGGCGCCCGCCGCGTTCTCATCCTCGAGGCCGACGGCGGCGCCCAGCTGCGCGACATGGAGACCGGGGAGCAGCGGCCGGCCAATCCCGGCAAGCTTCTCGACGAGATGAAGGAAAGGGACTCTTGAGCGAAGCGCCGTCACTGCGGGCCAACGCCTACCGCGACGCCTGGTGCGGCGAGGTCCTGCCCGACCGGGTCGATACCGAGGCGCGGGTCGCCGGCTGGGTCAACCGCCGCCGCGACCACGGCGGGCTGATCTTCATCGACCTGCGCGACCGCACCGGCATCGTCCAGCTCGTCTTCCACCCCGACAGCTCGGGCGATTCGTTCGAGCTCGCCCACAAGCTGCGGGCCGAGGACGTGCTGAGCGCGACCGGCAAGGTCGTGCGCCGCTCCGAGGACACGGTCAACCCGGACCTGGCGACCGGCGAGGTCGAGCTGCAGGTGAGCGGAGCGGACCTGCTCGCCGGCTCGGAGACGCCGCCGTTCCAGGTCGAGGGCTTCAGCGGAGAGGTCGGCGAGGACGCCCGGCTCCGCTACCGCTACATCGACCTGCGGCGGGGGGCGATGCAGGAGGCGATGCTGCTGCGCCACCGGGTCGTCGCCGCGATGCGCGAGTTTCTCGACGGCGAGGGCTTCCTCGACATCGAGACCCCGGTCCTGACCCGCTCGACCCCCGAGGGCGCGCGTGACTTCCTCGTCCCCAGCCGCCAGCAGGCCGGCTCCTTCTACGCGCTGCCGCAGTCGCCGCAGCTCTTCAAGCAGTTGCTGATGGTCTCCGGCTTCGAGCGCTACTACCAGGTGGCGCGCTGCTTCCGCGACGAGGCGACCCGGGCCGACCGCCAGGCCGAGTTCACCCAGCTCGACGTCGAGATGTCCTTCGTCGACGTCGAGGACGTGATCGCGGTCAACGAGCGGTTGCTCGCCCAGGTCTTCGAGCGGGTCGGCGGCCCGCAGGTCGAGACGCCGATGGAGCGGATGGGCTACGACGAGGCGATGGACCGCTTCGGGACCGACCGCCCGGACCTGCGCTTCGGGCTCGAGCTGGTCGACCTCGGCGGTGCGCTGCGGGAGACCGAGTTCAAGGTCTTCCGCTCGGTGCTGGAGGGCGGCGGCTCGATCCGCGGCCTCAACGCCGGCCGCCGCGAGCTGCCGCGCTCCGAGCTCGACGGGCTGATCTCGCGGGCCCAGGAGCTGGGGGCGAAGGGGCTGGTCTGGGCCTTCCGCGAGGGCGAGGGCTGGCGCTCGCCGACGGCGAAGTTCCTCAGCGAGGCGGAGCTGGCCGACCTCAACCAGCGGCTCGGTGCCGAGGAGGGCGATCTGCTGCTGCTGGTCGCGGACGAGCGACCGGTCACCGACGCGGTGCTCGGGCAGCTGCGCCTCGACCTCGCCGAGCGCTTCGACTTGATCGACGAGAGCGAGAACCGCCTGGTCTGGATCGTCGACTGGCCGCTGATGGAGTGGAACGCGGGGGAGAAGCGCTGGGACGCGCTGCACCACCCGTTCACGGCGCCGGCGGGCGAGTTCGATCCCGACGACCCCGGCGCCGCCCGTGCCCAGGCCTACGACGTGGTCTGGAACGGCCAGGAGCTGGGCGGCGGCTCGATCCGCATCCACGACGCCGGGACCCAGGAGGCGGTCTTCGCCGCCCTGGGGATCGACAAGGAGACCGCCGAAGCGCGCTTCGGCTTCCTGCTCGAGGCGCTGAGCTACGGGGCGCCGCCGCACGGCGGCATCGCCTACGGCGTCGACCGCATCGTCCAGCGCCTCTCAGGCGCGGAGACGATCCGCGACGTGATCGCCTTCCCGAAGACCGCATCGGGCTTCGATCTGCTCACCGGCGCCCCGGCCCCGGTCGACGATCTGCAGCTGCGCGAGCTCAACATCGGCATCCACAAACCGAAACTCCCCGGGCACTGAGATGGGCCTGCGGGACTGGATGCCCCGCAGGTGGCGCCCGGCTCCGGGGCCCGGCAAGACGCCGGTCCACGTCGACGAGCCCGCCTTCGACAGCTGGGAGGTGGTGCGCGACTTCGCCGACCTGCGCACCGCCCGCGCCTGGCACCAGGCCCTGATCGAGGCCGACATCGAAGCCGTTCTCACCGCCGACTGGCCGCTGGACAGGTTCGGCCACGGCGACATCTCCCTGCGGGTCCCGGCCGATCGCTGGAGCGAAGCCGAGTGGCATCTCTCCAACCTCGACGATTGATCGGTTTGCCAGCTGCCCCGCAGTGGTAAGTTGAGCCCAGGCTCGAACCCGTTCGACAGCCGTCTCACCGTTTGACCCAACACAAACGGCGCGGGAGCCGAAAAGTCTCCGGGTCTCTTGGGATCAGGAGCAGGCACCCACCTTCACTTGAAGGGATCAAAGCTAGAGGCGGCAACGGCGGGTTGGAGCCTTTTTCGTGCGCCTGGGGCGACGAAGTCGGCACGAACTGCGCACCACACGCGCGCCCGCTCGCCTCAGCATCGGCGTTGTGCCAAGCGAAAGGTCAATCGAACGTGCTGTGCACGTCGGATCGACCACTCGTGCGTCGGATCGGGCGATGGAGGAGCTGGCGCGAAAGCAGTTCGGGGTTGTGGTCCGACGGCAGCTCTTGAGCCTGGGAATGAGCAGAGAGGCGATTGCGACCCGCTTGGAGCGTCGGCATCTACACGAGGTGCATCTCGGCGTTTACGTGGTCGGTACCCGGCGGATCGGTCGCAGGGGGCGATGGATGGCAGCGGTGCTCGCAAGTGGGGAGGGAGCGGTGCTGAGCCATCGTTCGGCTGCTCGGTTCTGGCGTCTCTTGCCGCCGGCTGCTGAATGGGCCGATGTGACTCGTCCAGGCGGACGAGTGCGGAGGAACGGGATCGTCGGTCACCGCTCCGACCTGCGAAACGACGAGTGGGTCGTCGAGGATGGGATTCCGGTCACCTCGGTGTACCGGACGATCTTCGACCTTGCTGCGGTGGTCGGCAAGCGGGAGCTGGAGCGGGCTTGGCACGAGGCGGAAGTGCGGGGGCTGACGGACCGGGTGTCGCTGCCGGTGCTCCTCGAGCGGTATCCGGGACGACGGGGGACGCGAAGGCTGCGGGGGCTGCTGGGCTCGGACGAGCCGGTTGGGATCACGCGGAACGAGTTCGAGGAGGGGCTCCTGGCGCTCGTCGACGCCCACGAGCTGCCGCGGCCGCGAATGAACGCCGACCTCTCGTTGCGCGGGCGCTTCATAGAGATCGACGCCCTCTGGGAGCGCCAGCGCCTGGCTGTCGAGCTCGACAGCCGGGGCGTCCACGGCACCAAGAAGCGGTTCGAGTCCGACCGCCAGCGCGACCGCATCCTCGTCGCCGAGAGCTATCGCACCATGCGGGTCACCTGGCGACAACTGCGCGACGAACCGGCTGCGATCGCAGCCGACTTGAGATCGGCGCTTGGGCAGGGCGTAAAGCGCTTTACCCTTTGATGCATATGGACCGGGAGCTGTTTGAGCACTTCTTGCGCGACGGGAGCCGGTTTGGGCCGGTGCCCGAGGGCGCCTTCACGGGCGCCGCCGGTGGCGCTGCCTGCGGTGACCTCGCGCGGATCTCCCTGACGGTCGCCGACGGGCGGATCGATTCGGTCACGGTAGACAGCGAGGGCTGCGGTGCCACGAAGGCCGCTACTGCCGCCGTCGCCGAGATAGTTGAGGGCGCACCGGTCCTCGATGCGGCTCTGATCGACATCGACACTGTCGACGCTGCGATTGGCGGCCTGACTCCCCCCAAGCGCCACGCCGCCCAACTGGCCACGGACGCCCTCCACCGCGCCCTCCAAGGCCTCGCCTCTTCGTCTCTCAGCTTGAGCGCGGACTCAGGGCGAATGGCCACCTCACCCAGAGGGGGTGGCCATTCGCCCCACCCGCGCCGCGTAGCCGTCGCCATGTCAGGCGGCGTCGACAGCGCCGTCGCCGCCCTCCTCGCCCGCGAGGAAGGTGTCGAGGTTGTCGGGATCACCGTCAAGCTCTGGGCCGACCCGGAGACCGATGGGACCAAGGCCTGCTGCTCTCCCGAGGCGGTGCTCGGCGCCCGGGCCCTCTCGCATCAGCTCGGGATCCCGCACTTCACGCTCGACCTCGAGGAGGACTTCCGCCGCCGGGTCGTCGATCGCTTCGTCGGCGGCTACGCCGAGGGCAGCACCCCCAACCCCTGCATCCTCTGCAACGGCGAAGTCCGCCTCGCGGCGATGGTCGACCTGGCCGGGCGGGTCGGTGCCGAGCGCCTGTTCACCGGCCACTACGCGCGGATCGTCGAGGACGGCGACGGGCCGCTGCTGGCCGGCGCCGCCGACCAGGCCAAGGACCAGAGCTACATGCTCGCCGCGCTGCCGCCGGAGCTGCTCGGCCGCCTCGGCTTCCCGCTCACCGAGCTGACCAAGCCCGAGGTGCGCGAGATCGCCGCCCGCCACGGGCTCGCCGTCGCCCGCAAGGCCGAGAGCCAGGACCTCTGCTTCCTCGCCGGCCAGGGCAAGCGCGGCTTCCTCAAGCGCCACGGCGGCCTCGGCGAGCGCGACGGCGCGATCGTCGACTCCGCCGGTCGCACCCTCGGCGGCCATCGCGGCCACCACGACTTCACCGTCGGCCAGCGGCGCGGGATCGGCGTCTCCGCACCCGAGCCGCTCTACGTCCTCGCCACCGACGCCACCGCCAACACGGTCACCGTCGGCACCCGCGCCGAGCTCCAACGGCGCAGCGTCCGCGTCCGCGACGCGGTGCTGCACCGGGACGGCAGCGCGATCGACGCGGTCAAGCTGCGCTACCGCTCCCGCGCCCTTCCCGCCACGGTGGCAGCGGCGGGAAGGGGGGAGCATTCCTCGCTGGAGGTGGAGCTGGGGGAGCCCTTCGCGGGTGTCGCCCCCGGCCAGACGGCGGTGCTGATGGCCGGCGACCGGATCGTCGGCCACGGCACCATCGCCGCCTAACGGCGGCCGCCTTCGCAAATATTTAGGCTTCCTAACATGAGGGCGAAGGAGATCCGGGAGACCTACCTGTCGTTTTTCGAGGAGCGGGGACACGAGATCGTCCCTTCGGCTTCGCTCGTGCCCTCGCTGCACGACCCCTCGGTGCTGCTGACCACGGCCGGGATGCAGCCGTTCAAGCCCTACTTCCTGGGGCGGGAGGAGCCGCCGGCGCCGCGCCTCGCCGACGTGCAGAAATGCTTCCGCACCACCGACATCGAGGAGGTCGGCAACACCGCCCGGCACATGACCTTCTTCGAGATGCTCGGCAACTGGAGCTTCGGCGACTACTTCAAGGCGGAGTCGATCCCCTGGGGCTGGGAGCTCTCGACCGAGGGCTTCGGGATGGACCCGAAGCGGGTCTGGGTCACCGTCTTCGGCGGCGACGAGGAGCTGGGGCTGGGTCCCGACGAGGAGGCGATCGAGATCTGGCGCGCCACCGGCGTCCCGGACGAGCGAATCGTCCGGCTCGGCCGCAAGGACAACTTCTGGCAGGCCGGTCCGACCGGTCCCTGCGGTCCCTGCTCGGAGCTCTACCTCGACCGCGGCCTCGAATTCGGCGCCGAGGGCGACCGCCCTGGCGACGACTCCGACCGCTTTCTCGAGTTCTGGAACCACGTCTTCATGAGCTACGACCTCGGCGGGGACGGGTCCCTGACCGAGCTGCCGACCAAGAACATCGACACCGGGATGGGTCTCGACCGGATGGCCGCGGTCCTCCAGGACGTTCCCTCGGTCTTCGAGACCGACCACGTGCGGCCGCTGGTCGACCTCGCCGAGGAGCTCTCCGGCCGCCGCTACGACGAGGGCGGCGCGGTCACCCGGGCGATGCGGATCGTCGCCGACCACAGCCGCGGCGCCGCCTTCCTGATCGCCGACGGCGTCGTCCCCTCGAACGAGGACCGCGGCTACATCCTGCGCCGGATCATGCGCCGGGCGATCCAGCAGGGCCGCGCCCTGGGGCTGGAGGCGCCGTGGCTCGGCCGCTTCGCCGAGCGGGCGATCGAGCTGATGGGCGACGCCTACCCCGAGCTGGTCGCCGAGCGGGAGACGATCGGCCGCTGGGTCGGCGACGAGGAGGAGAGCTTCGGTCGCACCCTGGAGCGCGGCAGCGAGCTGCTGGAGCGGCTGGTCGCCGAGGCCGAGCAATCCGAGACCTCCTGGATCGAGGCGGACGAGGCCTTCAAGCTCCATGACACCTACGGGTTCCCCTACGACCTGACCAAGGAGCTGCTGGCCGAACGCGGGCTCGCGGTCGACGACCAGGGCTTCGAGGAGCTGATGGAGGAACAGCGGCAGCGGGCGCGGACCGCCGGCGCCAACGCCCACGGCTCCGAGAACACCCACGAGCGCGTCCTCGCCTTCGCCGAAGCGGCGCCGCCGACCGAGTTCGTCGGCTACGAAAAGCTGCGCGCCACCACCGGCCTCGCCGCGGTGGAGCCGGTCGACGGCAAGGCGCTGGTCAAGCTCGAGGAGAGCCCGTTCTACGCCGAGGGCGGGGGGCAGGTGGCCGACGCCGGCGTGCTGCGCTGGAACGGCAACGAGGCGCGGGTGCTCGACGTCTACCGCCTCGGCGAGGACCAGGCGCTGGCGATCGAGTCCGGTGGCGCCGCGATCGAGCCCGGCGTTCCGGTCGAGGCCGAGGTCGACGCCGAGGCCCGCCACGCGACGATGCGCAACCACACCGCCACCCATCTCCTGCACGCGGCGCTGCGCGAGCGGCTCGGCACCCACGTCCGCCAGGCCGGCTCGGCGGTCCGCCCCGACAAGCTGCGCTTCGACTTCACCCACGGCCAGGCACTCAGCCCCGAGGATCTGCGCGAGGTCGAGGTGCGGATCAACGGCTGGGTCAAGGCGAGCCGCCCGGTCCGCTGGATGAACATGAACCGGGCCGAGGCCGAGGAGCTCGGCGCGATGGCTCTGTTCGGCGAGAAATACGGCGAGTGGGTGCGCGTGGTCGAGGTCGACGGCGTCTCCCGCGAGCTCTGCGGCGGCACTCACGTCGCCAACACCGCCGAGGTCGGAATCTTCAAGATCGTCTCCGAGGGCTCAAGCGCCGCCAACGTGCGCCGGGTCGAGGCGATCACCGGGCCCGCCGCGATCGACTGGTACCGCGAGCGCGAGGCGCAGCTGCAGGAGGCGGGTGAGCTGCTGGGCAACCCGCTGGACCCGGTCGCCGCGGCTCGCCGCGCCGCCGAGCAGCTGAAGCAGGCGAGCGCCGGCGCCGAGCAGGCCCAGCGCGAGCAGCTCGGCAGCGCCGCCGACGAGCTGGCGGGCAGGGCCGGCGAGCTGCCCGGCGGCGGCCGCCTCGTCGCCACCGTGGTCGACGCCGGCCTGCAGGCCAACCCGAAGCAGCTGCTCGACCTCGCCAACCGCATCCAGTCGAAGCTGGGGCAGCCCTCCGCGGTCGTCCTCGGCGGTGAGTTCGGCGGCAAGGCCGGTCTGGTCGCGCTGGTCTCCAAGGACGCCGTCGAGCGCGGCCTCGGCGCCGGCTCGATCATCCGTGAGATCGCCCCGATCGTCGGCGGCGGCGGTGGCGGCCGCGAGGACATGGCGCAGGCCGGGGGCAAGGACCCCGCCAAGCTCGACCAGGCGCTGGCCGCGGCGCGGGCGGCGATCGAGCGGGAGCTCGGCTGACGGCGCATGCGAGTGCTGGCCCTCGACCACGGCACCGTGCGGATCGGCTGCGCCCTCTCGGACCCGAGCGGGACCCTGGCGACGCCGCTGCCGACGATCGAGCCGCCCGAGGCGCGGGCGGTCTCCGAGCTGGTCGCCGAGCACGGCGTCGAGAGAGTCGTGGTCGGGCTGCCGCTTCACCTCAGCGGCGAGGAGGGCAGCCAGGCCGGTCTGGCGCGCAGCTTTTGCCGCGAACTGGAAGCGATGCTTTCGATTCCTGTCGAGACCTACGACGAGTGGCTGACCTCGCGGATGGCCGACGCCAGTCGCCGCGGCGGCGCCAGCGCCGCCCGCGACTCGATCGCCGCCGCCCACCTGCTGGAGTCCTATCTGTCCAGCGTTAGCGGCGGCGCGGACGGGGAAGAGCAGGGGGAGCGATGAGCGACGACTGGCTCAAGGACGACGCCTTTGCCGATCCCGACGACGAGGCGGCGCGCGAGCGCGAGCAGCGCCGGCGCGAGCGCGAGGAAAAGCGTCAAAAGAAGGCGGCGAAGAAGTCAGAGGCCGAGCCGAAGGCGCCGCCGCCTCCACCCACGCCGCCGCCGGATGAGCCGCCGCTGCCGACCCGGACGCCCGAGCAGGAGTTCTGGGACGAGCAGCCCGACGAGCCAGAGCAGCCCGAGCAGCTCGAGGAGCCGAACCTGTTGGTTCCGCCGCCCCCGCACCCGAACGTCGCTTCCGGCAACGGCAGCAGCCGGCGGCCGCGGCAGCGACCACCCGTGCTCGGCGCGATCGCCCGCCACCCGTTCCTGATCTTCGCCGTGATCGCGGCGCTGTTCGCGCTCTGGTTCCTCGCCTCGCTCTTCCAGCCGTTCCACGGCGACGGCTCGGGCCAGGTCCAGGTGACGGTCCCGAAGGGCTCGAGCGTCAGCGAAGTCGGCGACCTGCTCGCGGAGGAAGACGTGATCGCCAACTCGACCCTCTTCCAGGTGCGGGTCACCCTCGCCGGCAAGCGCTCGGAAATCTATTCCGGCAACTTCACCCTCGCCCACGACATGAGCTACGGGGACGCGATCGACGCCCTCTCCGAGCCGCCGGTGAAGCGCACGCTGACCGTCACCATCCCCGAGGGCTACACGCGCTCGCAGGTGGCGCAGCTCGTCGAGGAAGTCGGCGTCCCGGGCGACTACACCAGGGCGACGATCAAATCGCGGTACCTCGACCCGGCTGAATACGGCGGCAAGGGCGCCAAGGACCTCGAAGGGTTCCTCTTCCCCGACACCTTCGAAATGAAGCCGAAGGCGCCGGTCGAGGACCTGGTCGAGCTGCAGCTGAAGGACTTCAGGGGGCGGATCAAAGGCGTCGACATGAAGTACGCGAAGTCGAAGAACCTGACGGTCTTCGACGTGGTCACGATCGCCTCGATGGTCGAGGACGAGGCCGGCGTCGACAGCCAGCGCGGGCTCGTCGCCTCGGTCATCTACAACCGCCTGCGCGACGGGATGCCGCTGGGGATCGACGCGACGATCCGCTTCGCCACCGGCAACTACACCCGGCCGCTGACCGAATCCGAACTGGCGATCGACTCGCCCTACAACAGCCGCACCAACGTCGGCCTGCCGCCGGGGCCGATCAGCAACCCAGGGCTGGCCTCGATCGAGGCGGCGGCGCACCCGCCGAAGACCGATTACCTCTTCTACGTGACCACGCCGGGAGCCTGCGGCAAGCTGACCTTCGCCAAGACCGAAGCCGAATTCGAAGCGGCGGTCGACAGGTACAACTCGGCCCGCGAAGCCGCCGGCGGCAACTCGCCGGACAGCTGCGAGGAATAGGCGATGCCAAAGCTTGCGGTGCTCGGCCATCCCGTCTCGCACTCGCGCTCGCCGGCGATGCAGAACGCGGCGCTGGAAGCGCTCGGCCTGGCGGACTGGCGCTACCAGGCGATCGACGCCGCGCCGGAGGTCTTCGAGATGACGGTCCGGGAGCTGGCCTCGGTCGGCTACGCCGGGGTCAACGTCACCGTCCCGCACAAGGAGGCGGCGCTGGCGCTGGCCGGCGAGGCGAGCGAAGCCTCCCGCCAGATCGGCGCCGCCAACACCCTGGTCTTCTCCGGCAAGGCGATCGTCGCCCACAACACCGACGCCGACGGGCTGCTGGCCTCGCTGCCGGACTCGCCGCGGGGGCGGCGAACCCTGGTCCTCGGCGCCGGCGGCGCGGCGCGAGCGGTGCTCTGGGCGCTGCTCTGGGAAGGGGCCAGGGTCGAGGTTTGGAACCGCACCCAGGAGCGAGCCGAGGCGATCTGCGCCGAGATCGGCGGTACGACGACGGTCGCTCCCCGGCAGGAGGAGTACGACCTGATCGTCAACACCAGCACCGTGGGCCTCGACGGCGGCAACCCCTTCGAGCACCTGCCCCTGGAGCGGGGCGGCTTCAAAGACTCCCAGACCGTCATCGACATGGTCTACGGCGAGCGCCACAGCCGCCTCCTGAAAGCGGCCGAAGGGGCGGGCGCAGCCGCCGTCGACGGCCTCGAGATCCTCGTCCAGCAGGGCGCCCGCTCGCTGGAAATCTGGACCGGGCGCACCCCCGACCTCGACGTCATGCGCGAGGCGGCGGCGCGCCGATAGCCTTGGCGCGATGACGACGTTCCGTTTCACCACCGCGGGGGAGTCGCACGGGCCTGGGCTCGTGGCGATCGTCGAGGGCATGCCGGCGGGGCTGGAGCTCGACCGCGAGGCGCTCGACCGCGACATGGCGCGGCGCCAGCTCGGCCACGGCCGCGGCGGCCGGATGAAGATCGAGACCGACACGGTCGAGGTCCGCTCCGGGGTCCGCCACGGCCGCACGCTCGGCGGCCCGATCGCGCTGCTGGTCGCCAACCGCGACTACAAGAACTGGGAGGAGCGGATGAACCCCTGGCCGGTCGAGGGGTTCGAGCCCGACGAGGTCCACCTGCCGCGGCCGGGCCACGCCGACCTGGTCGGCGCCCAGAAATACGGCCACTCGGACATCCGCAACATCCTCGAGCGCGCGAGCGCGCGCGAGACCGCCGCCCGGGTCGCCGCCGGCACCATCGCCCGCGGCTTCCTCTCCGCGCTCGGGGTCGAGATCCACAGCCACGTGATCCAGATCGCCTCGGTCCACGCCGACGAGCGCCCCGACCTGAGTCCCGAGGACTTTGCCGGCGTCGACGACGACCCGGTCCGCTGCCTCGACCCGGAGGCGAGCAAGGCGATGGTCGCCGAGATCAACCGCCTGCGCAAGGCCAACGAGAGCCTCGGCGGCAGCTTCGAGGTGCTGGCCTTCGGGCTCGTCCCCGGCCTCGGCTCCCACATCTCCTGGGAAGACCGGCTCGACGGCCGCCTGGCCGGTGCCGTCGCCTCGATCCAGTCGATCAAGGGGGTGGCGATCGGCGAAGCCTGGGACGTTGCCGGCCGCCCCGGCTCCGAGGCGCACGACGAGATCTTCTGGTCTGAGAAGGACGGCTACTTCCGCGAAACCAACCACGCCGGTGGCCTCGAGGGCGGGATGACCAACGGCCTGCCGCTCTCGGTGCGGGCGGCGATCAAGCCGATCTCGACCCTGACCAAGCCGCTGCGCTCGGTCGACACC
>Ga0157380_10000440_pt1 | contig 25347 bp, 23 predicted proteins | sample S35metaG_FD_119757 | JGI IMG/M metagenome (GOLD analysis project Ga0157380, IMG submission 119757) | Switchgrass rhizosphere microbial communities from Kellogg Biological Station, Michigan, USA - S3-5 metaG | ecosystem: Host-associated > Plants > Roots > Rhizosphere > Soil | place: USA...
CCTCGTGCTGAACGCGCCGCCGCTCTCTCCGCTCCGAAAATGTCGGACCTTTGCGATTCCTATATCGAGCATCATCTCACCCAGAAGCGCACGGCCCCTGCTGCCGACCACAAGGCGATAATCGCGAAATATATTCGGCCCCAGCTCGGTGGCGAACTGGTGAGCGCGATCGACAAGGCCATGCTGGCAAAGATCCACAGGAGTATGAGTGCTACGCCCTATCGGGCAAATCGCGTCATGGCCCTGATGAGCACAATGTTCTCGATCGCGGTCAAGGATCTTGGATGGCGTCCCTCAAACCCCACCCAGGGCGTGAAACGCAACCAGGAGGCGAAACGGGAGCGCTACCTAAACAGTCATGAGATGGCCAACCTCGCGCAGGCGCTGGCTGATTATGAGGATCAGACCGTCGCCAATATTTTCCGCCTGTTGCTTCTGACGGGCGCGCGGCGGGGAGAGGTTCTCCGGGCTGAATGGTCGCAGTTCAATCTGGATAGAACCGTGATGGATAGAAAAACCAAAAGGGAGATGGCTGAGCCGATTTGGGTAAAGCCTTCTGCCATGACCAAACAAAACAAGGTTCATCGCGTCCCGCTTTCGGGTGACGCAATGGCTTTGCTTCAAGGCGCTCTCGCCAAGGCGCCACGAGACGATCTCGGCAGGCTTAAAAGCAAATTTGTGTTCCCAGGTCCCAAGTCTGGAGAGCCTCGCACCGAGTTGAAGGACGAGTGGCGCGCTATCGCTATGGCCGCGGGGATATGGGCACCTCATGACAAATCGGAAAATTCGAAACATTGTCGTATTCACGATTTGCGGCACACATTCGCATCGATCGTGGCGTCGGACCACGGATCGCTGAATGAGATCGGCAAGCTATTAGGACACACACAGCCCGCCACCACGCACCGATACGCGCATCTGACTGACGACCCCCTGCGCCAAGCCGCGAACAGGGTTGCAGAGATCATTGCCGAGGCGAAGCCGTCTGATGTCGTGCCGTTCGGGGAACGGGTGGCGTGAGTGCACGGGGGACGATTTCCATAGTCTTCCCCCGCTGGGGTATTCATGCCGTCGGCGCGTGGCTCTACGCACATGGACCGTATTCTCCGGAACATAACGAATGGCCTCGTGCATCGCGCATTGCGAAAAAACTCTGGAAATGTGCACGGCGGCAGCGACGGGACTGGACGGTCACCCTTGAGCGCATAGACGCAGAATGGCTCGCCCATCGCCTTCCTACCTATCCACGAGGGAGTACTATTTTGTACCGCTCCTGGGATCCTGTTCTAGATTACGCAGTGAATTTCGGCGCAGATTTGAGATGGTACCTCAAGCGCAAGAGCGGGCGACCCGCTCACAGCTTCCTTCGACTTGGTGAAAAGTTGAGAGCCAACCGATCGGGTAGCGCTGACAGCGACGATCACACACGGCAAATGAAACGGTGGCGCTCGTTAAAGCGTAAGCGCGAGCCGCAGCGAATAACGCTCGCCAGCCAACCGAAACCCAGCGTTCAAAGCACCGTTCTCGGAACCTGAAAAACCCCGAATATCTGTCACCCGACAGTGCTGCGCTTTTGACCCACATCTGTGCACAGTAACCGCAGATGGAGCGTCAACAGTGCAACAGAATGAAATTCCCTCTCGGGCGTCTCATGCGTCCGCCGCACCCGTCCTCAACGAATATCTCTCTGACCGTGAACTAGCCGTAGAGCTGGACGTATCCCCTCGCACCCTCGCCCGTTGGCGGCGGCTAAAGGAGGGGCCGGCGATTACGAAGATCGGCAAAAAGGTCGCTTATCGCCGCTCTGCCGTCCAGGCTTGGTTGGCCGCATGCGAGATGGAGCTTGCATAGCAATGGCCCCCTTACAGAAACGCCGCCCGGCGAGGGGCGGTGTTGATCTGCTGGCTGGCGATCGGCTTCCCGAATACCTCGAAAGCACGCGGCCTGCAACCGTGCCAATCAGCATCGCCACGCACTGGCTACGTCCGCACGAGATGGCGGAGGCGCCGTTCGCATGAACGCGCCCGTCGAAATTACCCGCACGGATTGTCCGATCCTGATCCTGATGCCTGGCCTCTCGCCGGAAGAGTATCAGCAGCGGAAGCGCATCCAGTCCGTCCGCAACATCATGACGGCGAAGATCCCCGAACTGCAGCCGGGCCATGCAATTCAGCTCACGTGGATCGCCATCGAAACCGCAACACAATGGCTGTTCGCGCCCGCCGATCTCGAAAGGATTACGGAAGTTGCCGAGCAATTGCGTCGGCTTCTGATCGTCAGCGAGACGGCCGCGACGCTGGAAGGCCAGTCTAATGGATGACTGGAATGATATCGAGCGAACCGCTGATGAGATTGTGCAGCAATGGCCGGCAGGCATAAGCGGGTCAAAGCTATTCGACAGCGTTTACGGCTTCCTTGGGCGCTTCATCGCCTACCCTTCCGAGAATGCCCGCGTCGCACACGTCCTATGGCTCGCGCACATTCACCCCTGGTGGAGCCATCGTTGACGGCATTCCCTGAACGAGCTGGCGATCTGCCGCATCGATGTGGATCGACGAGAGCATACATTCATACTCGTCGCGGAACGCGGCTGGTGACACTGGCGTAAGCTTCGCCTCTATGAGGTCGGCAAGGAATGGATTGATCTCGACGGTCGTCGAGGAAAGCCCCAGCATTCGGCTCGTCAACGGGGTCGTGCCGCTACCTCCGAACGGATCGACGCAGTGGGTTACTTTGTATGGCAGCGACGCGAGCGTATCCGCCACGAACTTTGGCGAGAACGCTTCCTTGAAGTGAAACCACCGCTGGAACGCTACCCCGGCACTACCTTGATTGGAGGAGGTGGGGGCGTCCTCGGCGTATTGCGCGAGCCACTGGGCGGCGTCGAGGGTCGGTGCGGGTCCCTCGGCTATCGCGCGGCTTCGCTCGACCGTGTCGGCAAGGGACGACTGCCAGAAGGCGTTCATGCACAGATTTCCCTTCGTTGTTGTGCGAGCCGCTCGATGAAATGCGTGTCGATGTCTGGCGATTGGAGGATCGCGGCCATGACGGCCTTGCGTTCAAGCTCGGGCATCTTGGCAAGACGTTGGGTCCACCGCGCGGCCTTCCGACGGAGACGTTCTCGCTCCCGGAAATCAACGCCCACCGGACTATAGTCGTGGAGTTCGCTAGAGAAGTCAAAATTGGCCCAGATTCGCTCGGTCTTTCTTCCCGCGTGAGTGATGTTTTCGATGTCCTGATGCGACCAAGTGCTAAGTATCTTGTCATACATCGGCGATCGGTATCCGGAGAGTAGGATCCGACACGACAGGTCGCCGAGGATCTGTAGAAGTTGTACGTGCTGTTCGTCGGAATATTCGTGTCGATAATAGCGTCGTCCGCCCTTGGTCGCCGCGAGGTAAGGGGGGTCCACATAAACGAGTTCACGTCCGGTGAACGGGTATATTGTCAGGAAGGCCGCAGCATCTCCGTGGTGCAGTTCGAGATTGGGGATTGTCCAGTCGCGAGCCGAAGAGATTACCGCGCCATCGACGTCGATTCCGATGCTTCGTGCCGCAGGCCGTTTGTTGCGTAGCACGGACCCGCCGCCGAGGTGGCTTTCGATATAGACGTCATGTGGCGGCATCATCGCGACGATGCTCCTCCACAGTCTACCTTTCCCTCCGGCATATCCCATTCGCCAAGCCTCGCCATTTTCGGCGATGAAGTCAAGGGCGGTCTCCCAATCTCCTTGAGGCCCATCGATCTTGCTGATGGTCAGATTCAGGGCTCGACTGGGAAAGTGACATTCGATGCGGTTGGCATCGGACTCGCGGAATAGGCAACGACCGATGCCAAATCGCGCCGAGATTGGTCATCGTTTTCGATGACGCGTTGAAACGTTGTAACTCCCACGCTCGCGGGCCCAATTAGAGGAAAGCAGCGGATGGTTGGGCAGCTTTCAAATCTCGATCGACACACTTAGTCATCTACCCAATCTACGCGTCCGGTTGATTTCGAAGTCGGAGTTTTCTTAATCCGGCGCACATTTGACAGCTGCCATTCGCAGTCCGCGAATATCGAACCCCGATAGACATCTTTCTGGGCTGAACATAAGGTACTTTCACCGCTCGGGTCTCGTAAGCCTGCGTGGTGCACATTGGTGCTGAGCACGGGTCCGCTCTGTCGGGCGGCCCGCGAAATAAAACACCTCCACGAGGAAATACGTGGGGCGTGCTGCACCCGTGCTCGCACGTTACGAACCACCCGGCTTAGGCTGGGCGAGCACGAGGGTGGGCGCATTGGCATGTGGGATGGTTATGAGTACCAATGGCGCTTGCAGAAGCGCCTTCTTTGCCAATGCTTTGGATCACTGATCCTCTTTGTAACGCTCCTTTTCCTTTCGTTCCGATATCCCGATTCGTTCCAGCGAATCCTATTCGGCGGAGCAATCGTGAGCTTTATTTCGAGCATTATCGCCCTGCAGGTTGTTTTGTCGTATCGAAAGGAGAATATATTTTGGTGGCGCAACCGGAATGATCGGTGCTCTAAAGACGGATAAACGATCAGCGGGAAATCCACTTACCGCCTGGTCGCTGGAGCCTAAAGGGGAACGACCGGACGATTTAGATTACCGGAGATCCACGGCGCCAGTTGAGTTTTTGATGCTGTGAGCCACGTTAAATGCGGGAGGAGAATTTGTTAAGCCGAAGAGATTTAATCGTAGCAGGCTCTTTTTTACCGTTTACCGGATCAACCGCCGTTAGAGGGGCGTCATGTCATACTCGCGGAAGTTATTCGGGGAAATTCCGCTTTGATCTACTCTCGGATGGGCGGTACATGCGAACTGTCGAGGATGTGGAATATCTGGAGCGTTGTGGCGTCCGCTGGCCAGTGCCAGGAGGCGCGACGGTTGATGGAGCATCTATCCCTCGAGCGCTTTGGACTATCGTGGGTGCGCCATTTGAAGGTAAATATCGAAACGCTTCAGTTATCCACGACTGGTACTGCGCGGTTCGAACTCGTTCAGCTCATTCCACGCATCGAATGTTCCACGAAGCAATGCTAGCGTCTTCGGTTGATTTCGGCACAGCACGTATGATGTATTTAGCGGTACGTATGTTTGGACCCAGTTGGGACGACCTGACTATAGATAATAACTTGGCAGCAACTCAACACGGGAAGGTCCGCCTGGCCAATCTCAATCAAGAAGGACTTAAAACACCTGAACCAAACAGGTTCCGGCCGGGAGTTCCGATACGCGACGGGGCAGACGCGCTGACCGAAGCTGGTTTAAGTCAGGAAAGTTTTATCAAGGCCGCCCAAGAGGTAGAGCGAGGAAACTTTGGTCTCGATAGAATCGATGAGATTGCTTCTGCCCGACAAAATTCATCGTCTTAGAAATCCAGTAATGATCACTCATTTGTCAACTAGCCAGCAGTCTGTTTAATTTATGGATGCCCTCAGCGGTTAGACTGACGATTGCTGTCAGGAGAGAATTTGGGACTCGCATGAATTCTCGGAAGACTCAACGTCGCGACAATTTAGCGTTCAGCTTGCCACCGCAACGGCAGAAATTGCTTGTCATTCTCTTCTTGATTGTGGTTGCGTTTGCGGAACCAGCCGTGGGTACCGTGAACAGAGTAGCCGAACGCGAATACTTTATAAGCGAGATCGAAAGATTGCGCGGCGAAGAGAAGAACGCTGCGGATGGGAATGATTACAAGAGGGCCGCGGTCGCGTCCGCCGAAGTACTAAAGCTCACACGTCGCATCAGCAGCGTAAAATCGGCAACCTATGCGCAAGCGCTCGATGAACATGCTTCGAACCTATATTGGGACAAGAAGTTCGCGGACGCAGAACGCTTTTCGGCGCAAGCGTGGAAACTGCGCCGTCACATACTCGGGAAAGGCCACGTCGACACACTTGACAGCATGTGGTTTCATGCCGGGATCGTTTGGGACCTGGGGCGCTATGACCAAGCGATCCGGCTCTATCAGGCCGAATTGCCGCTGCGGCGAAAGCTGCTTGGTGATAACCACGATCGTACAATTTACGGCTATAACTGGTTGGCATCTCAGCTCAATATCTTAGGGCGCGTAGCGGACGCCGTGCCATTGGCGGCCGAAATAGTTAAAATTCGAGGCGCTCATTATGGCGAGGCGCATTCGACCACGATTCAGGCACTCTATGGTCAGGGCTACTTGCTGTCGCGGATCCAACGATACGACGAGGCCGACCTGCTTTACGCTAAAGGGCTGCGCCTGAGACGGACAATATCGCGCGATGATATGTCTCAGCTCGATGCCGAGCTCGAAGCGTATGTCAGTGTGCTTAATCATAACGACAGGGCGTCGGTGGCCGAACCTTATCTCGCCGAACTCGTCGCACTGCGCCGGAGTACGCTATTGGCGAATGATCCCAAACGCGTTCGTGCGCTTCACGACTATGGGAAGCTCTTGCTGCAACTCAATCGCGATGCGGAAGCAGTCCCGATCCTGACCGAAGCGCTGCGCTTAAACCGTGAAGTTAACGGCGAGAACCATCTCTACACAAGGGAAAATCTCGGCGATCTCGCCGACGCGTACGCCAGCTTAGAGCGGTATGAAGCTGCCGAAAAGCTATACGCCGAACGTCTTCGCATAGCGCGCGAACAGGAAGATTGGCAACTGATCGCAATTATTGAGGACAATGCGAGATTTCTTTTCGGCCAGAACCGCTTTGAAGCTGCCGAGCCGCTGTACGCTGAGGCTTTGAACATGCGGATCGCTCTCGGTAAAAAGGAAGCGCAGCGCGACCTCGCCACGATTTGGCGTGCGCAGGATCTTGCCGCAGTTCAACTCCTCCAGCCAACTCGACGTATAGCGGCAATACGTGCTGCTCGTTTTGCGGTCGATGGCGCCCGAGTGCGATACGTTGACTTACTGGGGTCAGACATTGAGCGCGAAAACAGCAAAAGGTTCGAAGAAGGAGCCGTCCTTAGCGTAAGCGACAATTTGTTCCTGGACGCTGCGTGGTTTGCCTCGCAGGCAGATCGAGCTGATATCCAAGCGCTTCGGTCCGAAGCGTTCGTTGCGATACAGGAATTAAGTGCGGGAATCACGTCCCGTGCTGTCGCCGTAGCTGCCGGACGTCGTTACGCCGCCACCGTGGACGCATCCGATTTACTGTCGCGGCGTAACAAGCTCGCAGAGGAGCGAATCACGTTATCGCGTGATATCTATGAGGCGGATGGGGAGATCGGCGACGCGGCGGCGAGACGGCGACAACAGTTGAGTAGGCGGAACGACGCCTTGGATCGGGAGCGCGAAGCGACCAAACGTGCATTGCTAGCGAAGGCACCGCAGTATTTCTCCATCATTAGCCAGCCCGCGCTCGATCTCGCCGAAGCCCGAGCGTTACTGCGCCCAGATGAGGTTGCGGTCGTCATCGAGCCTTGGCGCCACGGTACCCACATAATGGGCGTTAGCCGAGAAGGCCTTATCTGGCACCGCACTGATCTAAATGAGAAAAAGATCGGCGAAATGGTCTCACTTCTTCGACGCGGCCTTGAAGTTGAGCCTAGCGGACGGACAGCTGCCACGTTCGATCTCGAAACAGCACACCGGCTCTACGTGGCACTGATCGCGCCAATCGTGTCCAGTCTGTCAGGCAAAAGCTATGTATACATCGTGGCGGGCGGCGCTCTCGCCGGTTTGCCCCTAGGAACACTGGTAACCAAGCCGCCCGCTCCCGGCGCCTCCGCCAACGATTTAGAGACGCTCAGGCGCACCCGGTGGCTCGCCGATAGCGATGATCGCGTTTTGGTTCAATTGCCCAGCCTGCAGTCGCTCGCCTATCTTCGCCGCTTCAATAATCGAACCTTCGCCACAACCGGTGGCGGACGACGAACCCGACTTGCCGCCTATGGCAATCCGCTTACAAGACCGATCAAATTGGGGAAGCTACTCGTGGATGTTACTACAGCCCGCGCTCAAGGAACTGGCGCTACCGCGCAGCGGATAATGGACCCAGCCATATTGCGTCGACTTCCGCCGCTTCCCGAGACAGCGAACGAGTTGAAGAAAGTGGGTGAATTATTACACGCTCCCAGCTCAGACATCTATCTGGGTAAGGCCATGACCGAGCGAGCGATCCGACGGCAACAATTGGCAGCCGTCCAGGTGCTTCATTTCGCCACACATGGCCTGACCGCCAAGGAAAGCGGCATTGTCGGTGAGCCCGGGCTAGTATTTAGCCAGCCCCACACCCCCACGATAGTCGACGACGGATATCTCGCCGCATCGGAGGTCCTTGCCCTCGATCTGAAAGCAATCGAATGGGTGATATTGTCGGCCTGCAACACCGCCGCGCCTGCTGGCGGCAATAGTCAGGCAGGACTGTCGGGCCTAGCAAGTGCCTTTTTCTATGCCGGGTCACCGTCTCTATTGGTAAGCCATTGGTCAGTTCATGACGACATCGCAGCCGACCTGACCGTGGGTGCAATCGAATATATGACCAAGGGGCTCTCCCGCGGTGAAGCGATACGAGAAGCGTTGCGCGACATCCGCGCGGCCCCGGACAAGGCTCATCCGTCGATTTGGGGAGCCTACTCCCTGGTCGGCGAGGCGCGATAAGTTTTTGCTGATCAACTCGCAGGCAGCCAACATCGAGTGTCAAAAACGGACAACAGGGCGTGGCGGGGCAAGCTTTGCTTAAGGCCAGCGATGGAACTGATTGATGGTGATCAAACCACTACCAACCCGTCCGCGAGCATTTACGTGGAAGGCGCACTCCTCCTTTGCGTCCGCCACATCGAAAGACATTGGTGGCAATGATTCGGACATCCTGCGGACATGTATCATATTGCGGTCGCCTTAAGAGAGCTCACATTTCCTAACATTATGATTTTAGTAACAAATTGGCGCGCCCGGAACGATTCGAACGTCCGACCCTCAGATTCGTAGTCTGATGCTCTATCCAGCTGAGCTACGGGCGCGCGGGAGTGGGCGACATAGTCGGCATGGTGGCGGTGCGCAAGTCCGTTGCGGAGATAATCCGTCCTGCCTAAAGCGAAGCCATGGTGAAACCCGCCTTCCGATCAATCCGCTGGCTAGTGCTGCCTTTACTGGTCGGCGCCTGCACCGCGCCAGCGGATCACCCGTCGCTTGCGCCGAGGGCTGTCGAACGGTTCACGACGATAGAGCCGACGACGACGCCCATTACGCAACCGGCCATCCCCGAGGACGCCTCTCGACAGGAGCGCGTCTCCGCCCTCGTCGCCCGGGCGCGCGAAGCTGATGCGCTTTTCCGGTCGCGGTTAAGCGAGGCGCAGGCTGCGGCGGCCAGAGGCGCGGGATCAGGGATCGGCAGCGAAGCGTGGGTGCAGGCGCAACAGGCGGTGAGCCGTGCTGACGTGGCACGCACGCCAGTGACACAAAGCCTTGCCGACCTCGATGCGCTTCAGATTGCATCGGCGGAAGCCGGAGTCGGTATTGAGGCCACGGCGGCGCTGACAACCGCGTTGGACGAGGTCGGGTCGCTTTCGGCGGCTGAGGATCAAGCCATCGCGGCGCTGACAACGCGGTTGGGAACCCCCTGACGCCCCTGACGCGCGATAACCGATCGTAGCCGGTAGAGTAGCGCCAGCAGCAGGATCGCCGCGAAGAACAAATAGGACTGCACGATGTTCAGCGCACTATAGGCGAATTTTCCGGTGCCTGGAATATACTGCGAGGCGACGACATAACTCGCCCCGAGCGCCCACAAATATATCGGCCTTCCCCAAGCAGCGGCGAGCGCGACGGCGTAGATCGGGAAGATCACGCCATAATGATGATCCCACGCCATTGGCGAGGCCATCGTCGCGCTGAGCGCGACGGTGCAGAAATCCAGCGAACGTTCGGCGCTGTTGCTGCCCGATCGCACGAAGAGCGCCGGTAGCAGGATCAGGATCGAGCTGATCAGCGTGCCGAAATAAATGAGCGGATGGTAGGGCGGCAGGCTCTCCATCCAGATCAGATTATTATAATGTTCGGGATCACCTATCGATACCAGGCGACCGAGCAGTCCGTTGACCGACTGGTTGGCATAGAGCGACCCGCCATGCTGGGAGAGGTACGACAACGCCCGCAAATAGCCGAAATGATTTTCCAGACCGAAATAAGCCAATGACACGACGGCCGCTATCACGCCGAAACCGGCCAGCCCAGCCGCGAACCGCCATTCCTTGCGCAGCAGCGCCCAGATCAGCAGCATTGCCAGTTGCGGTTTGATCAAACAGGCCATGCCGATCAGGACGCCGGACAACAGTCGCCTTTGGGCCACCCACGCGGCCAGCCCCAACGCGAACAAGGCATCGATCCAGATTTGCGCCTGACCAATTTCGAAGCCGTGCGCGAACGGATAAAAAGTGATCAACAATCCCACGCTCAGGACCAGCCGCAGTGCACGCTCGGCAGGCGACGCCGCTCCGAAACCACGCTTCGCCAGTAGGCGATCAAGAATGAAGCTGGTGCAGCCTGCCAGGGTGATCAGCGACAGGAGCAAAGTCCATGTCTCGAATGGAATGCCCCCGAAATCGGGGCCCATTTCCAGACCCATTGCGAAGAACAACGCGGCGGGGGGATATTGGAACTTCTCGACGGGCGCGAAGAACACCTTCTTATAGATGTCGGCATGATCCGGCCCACGCCAGACCGCCAGGGCATTGGCCATCGGCTCCCAGCTGTCCGTGCGGCTTTCCAGCTTGAGCACATGTTCAGTGGCATTGAGCACGGTGCCGGCATGGCGAGACGGCTGGACCTTGGTCAAAACGAAGGCGAGGCCGACGCAACCGACGAGCAGCGTGACCGCCAACAAGATGGTGAGCCACGGAGATGGCGGACGAATGCCGGTCACGGTGGGCAACGACTATCTCCTTGATCGCGACACACTTTGCTGCCGTGCAGCAATAGTGCAGAAACCGGCCTGTTCCGCAAGCAGTGTTCAGCTCGCTCTCAGCGCAGCCGCATGCCGCCGTCCGTTCTCGACATACCGAGCCACGGCAATCCGGTTAGAGGCCATTTCTTCGGAAGCAAGATCGCGCAGATATTTGGCCGGGCGCCCCGCCCAAAGCTGGCCTGATCTGATCACCTTGCCGGAAGTCAGCATTGCGCCGGCCGCCAGCATGCCGTCGCTTTCGATGGCCGCGCCGTTCAGCACGATCGCGCCCATGCCCACGAACGCACGATCCTCCAGCGTGCAGCCATGCAGCAGCACCATATGCCCGATCAGGCAATCCTCGCCGATCAACGTCGGATAGCCGGGATGATCGCCTTGCGCGCTGTCGCAATGGATCGTGCTGCCGTCCTGGACATTGGTCCGCGCGCCGATCCGGACGTGGTTCACATCAGCGCGGATCACGCAATTGTACCAGATGCTGACATCCTCGCCGAGCACCACATCACCCAGGATGCGGCAACCCGGAGCAACGAAAGCCGTGGAGGCGATGCGGGGCGCGATGCCTTCGATAGTTGCTATGGTGGTGTCGTTCATGTTCCTGCCCATTCTGATTTGGCGATGCGATAGACGATCGTGGGGTTCAGCGCCTCGCTGTACGCGGGATCGTGATAATCGAGATCAGGGCGGCGGGTCATGCCGAGCCGCTCCATAAGCCCCCAGCTCGCTTTGTTGCCGGCCACGGTGAAGGCGTAGACGCACTCGGCGCCGAACTGGTCAAAGGCCAGATCGAGCGATGCAGCGGCCGCCTCGCGCGCATAGCCCTTGCCCCATGCGTCCTCGCGCAATCCCCAGCCGATCTCGAACTCGTCGATCAGGTCGGTCCCTTGGGCGTCGACCCGCTTCAACCCACAATAGCCGATGAAGGCGCCGTCCTGCCGCCGTTCCATCACCCAGAAGCAGAAGCCATGCTCGGCTTGCATCCGCCGCATCCGTTCGGTCGTCGAGCCCGAACGGCGCGGCGGCATGTCGTCATCCTCCAGCCAGCGCTTGTAGGCGGCTGTCTTGTTGAAGCTTTCAAGGAGCGTATCGTCGCCTTCCCGCCACGTCCTGAGAACAAGGCGCGGCGTCTGTGCAACGACCTCGCTCATCCGCCCAGCAGTCGTGCCGCGTGCACCGCGTGATAAGTGAGCACGCCCGAGCAGCCGGCGCGCCTGAAGGCCATCAGCGTCTCCAGCACCAGGGCGTCGCGGTCCCCCGCCCCCGCTGCCACCGCCGCCTCGATCATCGCATATTCACCCGACACCTGATAGGCGAACACCGGCACCGCGAAGCGATCCCTCACCCGGCGGATGATATCGAGATAGGGCAAGCCTGGCTTCACCATCACGCTGTCTGCGCCCTCGGCGAGATCGAGCGCGACCTCGCGCAGCGCCTCCTCGCTGTTGGCCGGATCCATCTGGTAGGTCTTCTTGTCGCCCTTCAGCATCCCTCCCGACCCGACCGCATCGCGAAACGGGCCGTAGAACGCGCTCGCATATTTGGCGGCATAGGCCATGATCTGAACATTGTGGCGGTCATCGGCCTCAAGCGCATTGCGGATCGCGCCGACCCGTCCATCCATCATATCGCTCGGCGCGATAATGTCGGCGCCGGCACGGGCCTGGTTGAGCGCCTGCTCGATCAGCACCGCCGTTGTGGCATCGTTAAGCACATAGCCGGCGTCGTCGATCAGGCCGTCGTGACCATGCGCGGTATAGGGATCGAGCGCGACGTCGGTGAGAATGCCGATATCCGGCACGGCATCCTTGATCACGCCGATCGCCCGGCACATCAGATTGCCGGGATTGAGCGCTTCCTTGCCGTCATTGGTGCGCAGCTCGTGCGGCGTGTTGGGGAACAGCGCGAGGCAGGGAATGCCCAGGTCCCGCGCCTCGCGCGCTCGCTCCACCACGAGATCGACCGACCAGCGCGAAACGCCCGGAAGCGAGCCGATCGGTTCCTCCACCCCCTTCCCTTCGGTCACGAACAGCGGCCAGATCAGGTTGGACGGCGTCAGCACGGTTTCGGCATGAAGCGCGCGGCTCCACGCCGTGGCACGAGTGCGGCGCATTCTGAGCGCGGGAAATGCGGCGGTAGTCATGCCCTCGCCCATATCGTGGACGGCGGGACAGGGCTAGCGTTTGCGCGAGTAAAGTCTCGACACGCCCTTTCGCGTTTTTACAGACGGACTCCGAGCGATCCTACCGAAACACGAAAAGATAAAGCAGGATGATGATCGGAATTGGAATACCGATCAGCCACAGCAGGATGCCTTTCATTATTCCTCTCCTCGGCGACCTTCGCGCGCGAAAAGAACGGCGGGACATTGCCATTGTTCCGGCACCTTATCGATCAACGGGCGTTCATCGGGCATGAGTCCCGTCTCACGCGCCGCCCTTATCGTCAATTCCAACTCACGGTCCGGACGGCATGCTTTTGACGATGCGCGCGCAGCGTTGCGGGCGCTCAAAATCGAAACCGATGCGCACGCGGTGGACGATCCGGAACATCTGGAGGCCGTGGTAAAGGCCGCGCTGGCGAGGCATCCGGACGTGCTGATCCTGGGCGGCGGCGACGGTACGATCAGCGGTCTGGTCGATCATCTGGTGGGAAGCGGCGTGCCGCTCGGCCTGCTGCCGCTCGGAACCGCGAACAGCTTCGCGCGCTCCCTGGGCCTGCCGATCGATCTGGACGAGGCGGTCAACATCATCGCCGCCGGGCATCGCCGCCGGATCGATCTCGGCATGATCGACGACGACTATTTTGCCAATTGCGCGGCGCTGGGCATGTCGCCGCTGATCGCAGAAACCGTGCCGCAGGGCCTCAAGAAATTGGGCGGCCGGATTGGTTATGCGCTGTGGGCGATGGTGCAGGCGATGCGCTTCCGTCCGTTCCAGCTCACCGTCTCCGACGACCAAGGCCATAGCGCGACGATGTCCGCACTGGAGGTCCGCATCGCCAATGGCCCTTTCCAGGGTGGCACCGAACTGGTCGAGGAGGCGGACGTCGATTCCGGCGAGATCGTCGTACAAGTGGTCGAAGGCCGCACGCATGGCCGGCTGGCGCTCAGCTGGCTCCTGAGCGTGCTGGGACTGCGCAAATATGATCACACCACCCGCGATTTCCGGGGCCGGTCGCTCCGGATCGAAACCGACCCGCCGCTGCCGATCTCGATTGACGGCGAGGTGCTGGCTGAGACGCCGGTCACCGCCAGGATCGCACCCCGCATCATCGAGGTGATGGCGCCTTTGCCTTGATGCTATCCCAGCCGGGCCAACGCCGCCCGCAGACGGTCCGCTTCGGCCGCCTTGTCGGCATGATCAGTGCGGGCTTTCTCGACGGCCTCCGGCTTCGCTTTCTCCACGAAGCTGGGATTGGCGAGGCGGGCGGCGAGGCTGTCCCGCTCTTTCTCTGCGGCTTCAGCGGATTTCGTGAGCCGGGCACGTTCGGCGGCCAAATCGATGACGCCTTCGAGTCCGAGGTTGATCGTGTCCTGACCCACGATCACAGGTACATTGGCTTCGTTAAGAAGCCGCGCGCGCTTGATCTCGCTGATCCGGGCGAGCCGCTTCAATGCTGCTTCGCCCGCTTGGAGCGCCTTCTCGGCAACCGGCGAAGCATCGACGATATACACCGGGGCCAACTGGGACGGCGCGACGTTCAACTCGGCTCGAGCTGCGCGAATCCCTTCGATGGCTTCGATCTGCCATTGAACTTGAAGCTGCGCCTCGGGATCGATCGCCCGCGCATCCGCCATTGGCCATTTGGCGTGGATCAAATCGTAAGCCCGTTCGCCCAGTGCGTGCCACAGCTCTTCCGTCACGAACGGCATGAACGGGTGCAGCATGACCAGGATTTGATCGAGCACCCAACCCGCGACGGCGCGGGTCTCGTCGTCGATCTGGCCCTTGATCAGTTCGAGATACCAGTCACAAAAGCGATCCCAGACAAAGTGATAGATGGTATGGGCCGCCTCGTCGAAACGCAGGTCCGCCAGCGCGAGGTCGAGCGCCTGGACGGTCTTGATCGTCTCCGCGATGATCCAGCGATTGACCGCCAATGCTGCGGGCGGCGGTTCCAATGTTGCAGAGGCGGCAATGCCATTGGCCTGCGCAAAACGCGCTGCATTCCAGAGCTTTGTGGCGAAGTTCCGATAGCCCTCGACTCGCTTCTCATCGAGCTTGATGTCGCGGCCCTGGCTTTCCATCGCGGTCAGCGTGAAGCGCAGCGCATCCGCGCCATATTTGTCGATCAGCCCCAGCGGATCGACCGTGTTGCCCTTTGACTTGGACATCTTCGAACCGTCGGCCGCGCGGACAAGGCCGTGCAGATACAAGGTCTTCCACGGCGCTTCCTTCATGAAGTGCAGCCCCTGCATCGCCATCCGCGCATCCCAGAAAAACAGGATGTCGAAGCCGGAGATGAGGACATCATTGGGGTAATGGCGGGCCAATAGCCCCCTCCCTTCCGAGGGAGGGGGTTGGGGGTGGGTCCGTCCGTCTGGACCATTCCCCTGGACGGAGCCATCCACCCCAACCCCTCCCTCGGAAGGGAGGGGCTTTGTCTCGTCGGGCCAGCCTAGCGTGCCGAACGGCCAAAGCGCCGAGGAAAACCAGGTGTCGAGCACATCGGGATCTCGGGTAAGTGGCTTGTTGCCTGCAAGCGACTGAGCAGCGCTCTCATCCTCGGCGACATAGACCTGTCCGTCCGGATCGTACCACGCGGGAATCTGGTGCCCCCACCAGAGTTGCCGCGAGACGCACCAGGGCTGGATATTCTCCAGCCAGTTGAACCAGGTCTTCTCCCAAGTCTTCGGCACAATCCTGATGTCGCCATTGCGCACCGCGTCGATCGCGGGGCCGGCAAGCGTCTTGGCGTCGACATACCATTGGTCGGTCAGCCAAGGCTCGATCACCACGCCGGAGCGGTCGCCGAACGGGGTCTGGATCACGCGGTCCTCGACCTTTTCGAGCAACCCTTCCACCTCGATCAGTTCGACCACGCGCTTGCGCGCTTCGAAACGATCCAGGCCGAGCAGCGCCTCCGGGATCAGTCCGTCAGCGGTCTGGATCAGCTTCGCGTCGGCATCGAGCATGTTGAGCATGTCGGCGGGCTTGAAACCCGCCCGCTTGCCGACCTCGAAGTCATTGAAATCATGCCCCGGTGTGATCTTGACCGCGCCCGAGCCAAGCTCCGGATCGGCATGCTCATCCGCTACGATCGGCACCAACCGCCCGGTGATCGGCAAGCGCACCATCGCGCCGATGATGTCCTTGTAGCGCACATCTTCCGGGTTCACCGCGACGGCCATGTCGGCGAGCATTGTCTCCGGCCGGGTGGTAGCAACGGTGATATGACAAATGCCGTCCGCGAGCGGATAACGGAAGTGCCAGAATTTGCCGTTGATCTCACGGGTCTCGACTTCGAGATCCGAAATCGCGGTCTTGAGGCCGGGGTCCCAGTTCACCAGCCTTTTGTCACGGTAGAGCAGGCCCTGATTGTAGAGGTCCACGAACACCTTGGTGACCGCGCGGCTGAAATGCGGATCCATGGTGAACTGCTCGCGCGACCAGTCGCACGAAGCGCCGAGGCGACGCAGCTGGCGGGTGATGGTGCCGCCGCTCTCGGCCTTCCATTCCCAGACCTTGGCGATGAATTCCTCGCGGGTGAAATCGGTACGCTTCTGCTGGCCGAGCGCCATGTTGCGCTCGACCACCATCTGGGTGGCAATGCCGGCATGGTCGGTGCCGGCGACCCACAGCGCATCCTTGCCCTTCAGCCGCGCGTGGCGGATCAGCACGTCCTGAAGCGTATTGTCGAGCGCATGGCCGATGTGCAGGCTGCCGGTAACGTTGGGCGGCGGCATGACGATCGTGAACGGTTCGGCATCAGGCCGAGCCGGTCGGAACGCGCCGCTTTCTTCCCAATGCCGATACCAGCGCGCCTCGATAGCGGCAGGGTCGAAGGTCTTGTCGATCGTCATGGCGTGGCTCTGTGCCAGCGACGCTGCGTTGCGGCAAGAGGAATGGATTGGCCGTTCAAAGGCCAACCCTTATGGGCTGAACCTGCTTGAAGCCGGGATCAGCCCAGCCGGCCGGCGATCCGGGCGATTTCCTTTTCGACGAGGCGCTCGACAAGCTGCGGGAGCTTCTGATCGAGCCATTCCTTCATCATCGGGCGCAGCATCTCGCGCACCAACCCTTCGAGGGTATTCTCGCCGGGCTCCTCGTCCGACTTGACCAGCAGCGCCGACAGCGCGGCAAGCGACTGGCGGCTCGCGGATGCAGCGTTTTCCGAGACGATCGATGGCGCGGGCGCCGGCACGTCTCGGCTCGCAAAAACCTCGGGTCGGCGTACGGTATCTCGCGTCGCTGCCTCAGCCGGCGGCTCATCGCGAATCGGCGTGGTCGATTCGGCGGGCTCGATTTGTTGTGTCAATTCCAGGACCTCCTCCGCCAGCGGCTCGTCCACATCGTTGGCAAGATGCAGCGCCGCCGTACCAAAACGTGACGATTCTCCGCTACTTGCAACCTGTTCCACATGCGAAACGGCCTCTTCGGCAGCATGGCTGTCGTCGGCGATGATGCGCTTGATGGAAGCCAGAATATCTTCCATCGACGGCTCCGGTTTTGCTTCCCCCATGGCCATGGTTAATGCCCTAGTTCTTTGGATTTGTCACGGTGTTCGAGATCGTCTCCGGCGCGGTGTCAACCGGCTCGAACGGTAGCATCGGCTGGAGGGATTCCGATGGCAGCGGCGCCACGCCCGTCGTCCGGCTCGCCTTGGCGGTCGGCATGCCGTCATCGCCCCAATCGAAGACCGATTTTTTTACCCGGTTATAATTCGCGACCGGATCGTACAGCGGGCCGCCGTCCAGGCCCAGATCGGATGCTTCGGCCCGGCCCATCGCCGCCAGCAGCGCGAAGCCCGCAACATAAGAGTCGCGTTGCGCCGACACGAGCTGCACCCTGGCATTGAGCAGCTCCTGCTCGGCATTGAGCACATCGAGCACGTCACGGGTGCCGACGCCATTTTCCGCCCGCACACCTTCTAGCGCAAGTTCGTTCGCCGAAACGGCTGTCTGCGAGGACCGGATCACCTCCTGCGACGCATTATGGGAAGCATAAGCCGAGCGCACCTGCGCAATCACCTGGCGCTCGACGGCGATGGTTTGCTCAAGCGCCTCGCTGACGCGCGCCTCGGCCTGACGTACGCGCGCGCCCGGCCCGCCCCCCTGATACAGCGGCAGCGTCGCCTGAACGCCGACCGATGCGGTGGTGCCATGATCCCGGGGAATCCCGCCCAGCGAATTGAGATAATCGACATAATCGCCACCCGCGACCGCTGAAATCCTGGGCAGTCGGGCTGCGCGTGCGACGCCGACATCGTGCCGTGAGGCATCGCTTTCTTTCTTGATCGCGACCAGATCGGGATTGTCCGCGAGCGCCGTTTCCACAGCCTTGTCGACCGTATCGGGCAGGCCTGGAAGCGGCGGCGGCGGCTCGAGATTCTCCGGGTTCTTGCCGACCACGCGCAGATAATTCTCGCGGCTGGCGACGAGCTGCGCCTGCGCCGATTCGAACTGGCTACGCGAAAGCGACAGGCGCGCTTCGGACTGGGCGACGTCGGTGCGGGTCAGGTCACCGACCTCGAACCGATCCTTCGAGGCCCGCAGATTGGTGCCGAGCACATCGACCTGCTTGGAATTGAGCGCGACGATCGCCTGATCGCGGATCACGTCCATATAGGCCGCCACCGCATCGGTGAACATCTGCGATTCGGCGCCGCGAAGATCAGCACGGCCGGCTTCCACGCGCTCGCGCGCGGCCCGCACGGCATTGCGAACCGCCCCGCCCTGGAACACCGGGAGATCGGCATTCACCCCAGCCGAGATCTGGCGCCGGGGGTTGAAGGAACTAAGCGCCGTCGATCGCTTCACATTTTCGGTGTAGCCGCCGCTGGCCGACACCCCGAGCCGCCCGTCCGCAGCCGCGATCGGCACGGTCTCGTCGATCTGGCGCAGCCGCGCCCGCGCCGCGAGCATCGTCGGGTTGCTGTTATAGGCTTGGGTCAACGCATCGCGCAGTGTGTCCGCCGAGGCGGGTGACGTTGGCAGCGACCCCAGTATCAAGGCTGCCGAGGCGACACCGGACAAGCATATCGCGCGCATCAAACCGTCCCCTGCCCGTTTAGAAACTGAAGCCCCGCGGCCGCGAGAAACCAGGCAGCGGAGCAGCCTCGGCATCAGCGAACGCGATGAGGCCGAAGCCCTTGCCCGATCGCCTGCCGATCGAGAGCCGGGCAACGCCGCGATCGAGGATCGCTCCGGCCAATCGTCCACCATCGGCCAGTTGATCGATGATCGGCTGCGGCACATATTCGACCGCCCCGTCGATCAGGATAAGGTCGTAGGGCGCCTTCTTCTTCCAGCCGGCGGCAAGCGATCCTTCGACGACGGCGACGTGCGACGGTAGCGATGTCTTGCGCGCGCCTTCAAGCAAGACCTTGTCCTCTTCCAGCGAGATGACGGACGATACCAGCTCGGCGAGCAATGCGGCAGCATAGCCGGTCGCTCCGCCGATCACCAGCGCGCGATCCTCGTGCCTGGGATGCGCCTCGGTCAGCAGGCGGCCAGTCGTCATCGGCGGGTTGAGCGCGCGGCCGGCACCCAAAGGAATCGGGCGGTCGATATAGGCGATCGCGGCATTCTCAGCCGGAACGAAATGCTCGCGCGGCACCGTCCCCATGGCCGCGACCACGCGCGGATCATTGACGGCGGTGGTGCGAAGCTGGCTCGCCACCATGGCCTGCCGCATCTGTTCGAAATTGAGCTCGGTCACGCCGGTCCTCGTGGCATAAGTGTGGTAGCGACGCAATACAGCCGCTGGCCGCGTGTAGCCTCTGCCGCACGTCAGACCAAGGCTTGAATCAATGGACGGCGCAGGATCGGGCCGCCCGCACGTCGCATTGACAAAGCGCCGCCTGCGTGGGAATGCCCCGCGCCTCAGGCCCGATGGCGGAGTGGTGACGCAGCGGACTGCAAATCCGTATACGCCGGTTCGATTCCGGCTCGGGCCTCCACATAGTTTCGCTTTCTACAACAACGAGTCTTCGGCGGGCCCGTCCTGAGCAGCTGCTGCAAGCAGCCAGCCGAAGGGCTCAGTGTCCCACTCAGGACGAGCAGTCGTTTTTTACACCTATAGCTGCCTGATCACGGCATCGCCCATTTCGGCGGTGGTCATCGTGCCGCCGAGATCGGGCGAGCGGGCGCCGGAGGCCAGCGCCCTGGCGACGGCGGCTTCGATGCGATCAGCCTCCCCCGCGATCCCGAGTGAATAGCGCAGCATCATTGCCGCCGACAGGATCGTGGCGAGCGGGTTGGCCTTGCCCTGACCGGCGATGTCGGGCGCGGAGCCGTGGATCGGCTCGTAAAGACCCTTGCCATTGGCGTCGAGCGACGCTGAGGGCAGCATGCCGATCGAGCCGGCACACATCGACGCCTGATCGGAGAGGATGTCGCCGAACAGGTTTCCGGTGACGATCACGTCGAATTGGCCGGGATTGCGCACGAGCTGCATCGCGGCATTGTCGACATACATGTGGCTGAGCGCGACGTCCGGATAGTCGGCCGAGACCTCGATCACGACATCGCGCCAGAGCTGCGAAGTTTCGAGCACATTGGCCTTGTCGACCGAGCAGAGCTTGCGGTTGCGCGCCCGGGCGGTCTCGAAGCCGCTGCGCGCGATGCGGGCAACCTCGGCCTCGTTGTAGGACATGACGTCATAACCCTCGCGCAGGCCATCGGCGGTCTTGCGCATGCCCTTTTCGCCGAAATAGACGTCGCCATTGAGCTCGCGGACAATTACGAGATCGATCGCGCGGGCGACTTCGGGACGAAGCGCTGAGGCGTCGGCAAGCTCCGGAAAGAGCTTGGCCGGGCGGAGATTCGAGAAGAGCGTCAGCGCCTTGCGAAGACCCAGGATCGCCTGCTCGGGGCGGAGATGGCGTTCGAGATTGTCGCAATCGGGATCGCCGACCGCGCCGAACAGGATCGCATCGGCGCGCTTCGCCAGTTCCAGCGTTTCGGGTGGCAGCGGATGGCCCTTTGCCTTGTACGCAGCGCCGCCGACGAGGCCCTCCTCATAGGTCAGGCGATCGCCGCAGACCTTGTCCAGCACGCGCACGGCCTGCGCCGTCACCTCGGGGCCGATCCCGTCACCCGGCAGAACCGCAATCAATGTCATCGGATTTCCTTTCGCGGCGCGCTCTTGCCGCGAGAAGAGGCGGCTTGCAACTATCCGACGATACGGCGCAGGCGATCGATCAAACGGGTGCGGGCGTCGAGCACCAGCCCGCGCCGCTCGGTGAGCAGATCGCGGTCGAGGAAATAGCCGGTGAGCCGCAAGCCATCGAGGATGTCAGGCCAGTCCGCTTCCGAACCGCCCTGGACCAGGAAGGAGGGCAAGGGCAGCAGCTTGCCAGCATAAGGCTTCCCCGCCTCGGCGCTGACCGCGGCACCGCTCTTGGGCGAAACCCAGCGGAGATCGTTCTGAACGCCAGTGACGACGCAGGCTGAAAGATCGAGGCCGAAACCGAGCTCAGCCAGCACCAGCAGTTCATAGCGGACCAAGGCGACCGCCCAGCCCCGCGCGGCGGGCGCGGCCTCGATCGCTTCGAGCACGGCGGAGAGCGCACTGAACAGGCGGGGGTAAGGCTGGCCCTCGGGAAGCGCGACAGCGGCGAGCGCGGTCGCCCAATCGATCGCGGCGACCGCCAGGGGCTCGCCAAGCAGCGGCGCGCGGCTGTGCACCAGTTCCAACGTCATCGATCCGAGCTGGCTATCGGTGCGCGCCCTCAGATCGATCTGGACGACATTGCCGGCAAGCAGCACCGGGCGGAGTTGCCGCGAGCGGCCGCCCCGGACAAAGCCCGCCTGCAAGCCGTCAGCCGGCGTCATCACCCGTACCACCGCGCCATGCTCGCCATGTGCCAGGACCGCGCAGACTATGGCGTCGGTTGCGATGTGCATGTCAGCGCCGCAGCGACCTGAGCCAGCCGAAACCGGGCGCGGTGCTCAGATGTTTGGCTTTCGAGACCAGAGTGTCGAAGCCAGCCAGCGCACCGACCGCAAATCGGTTCTTCAAGGTCCAGCGGAGCAGCAGGACGTCAGCGCAAGCGATACCGCCGGTTGCGAACAAGCGTTTGTGCTGACCTTCACCCTCGGTGAAATCGAGACGGAGGTAACGCCCCTCCTCCGCGAGCAGCCGGATTGCTTCGAGCTGGAGCACCGTGCCGGGCGAGAGATCGGCCTCCTCGGGGTCATAGCCAAGATAGGCGTAGATCAGCATATCCTCCGCCACCGGCAGATAGAGATAGGCGACCGCCCGGCCCTGTCGGAACAGCAGGAAGGCACGGACCCGATCAACGGCCGCGCGGGTGGACATCTCCAGCCGGAACCGGTCATCCACGGGCAGTCCGGCATCGAGCAGGCGGTGCTGGTAGCTCTTGCGGGAGAGCGGCGCGGCAAGCGCGGCGAAGGCTTCGATTTCGTCGGGCGTGCGATAGGCACGAATATCCACGGAGCCGCCCGACGCCTCGGCGAAACGCTTGCATTTGCGTTTGAGCGTGGCCCGGCTCTTGCCGGAGAAATGCGCCATATAGGCATCGAAACCATCCGCGAAATCGGCGAAATAACGCGTGTAGCGTTGGCGGACATGGGCGTGCAAACCATGCCCTTCGGCCTGCCCGATCAGGCTTTCGGGCAGCGAGGTGATCGCATAGCCGTCGGCGTCAGCCAGCGGCGGCAGGTCAGCCATATGGCCGGCGAGCGCTGCATCCAGCGAAAAGGGGACGCGGATCAGGCGACGATCGATCGAGAAAAGGGTGCGCGCGCCAATCTGGAATTTGAGGGGGTAGGTCTGGGGGGCGCTCAAGCGCTCCGCTCCTCGTAGACATTCGACCAGAGCTGCTCTGCCTGGCGCAGCCAGGTCCGGAAAAGCGCGCTCGGCAATGGCGTCGCCGCCGTATCGAGCGGCACATCTTCAAGATCGGCGAAGGAGCAGGTCGGCAGGTGCGCGCGATGCTGGTCAAGGAAGGCGCAGAGCCCTTCGAAGCGTTGGGTATGGATGCGGTTCGGACGGTGGCTGTTCCGCGCGGCGAGTTCGAAGCTGTGACTCACGATCGTCGCGACGGGATGGTGTCGATCCAAGGCATGGAGCAGTGCAGCTTCCATCTCCCGCAGCGAAACCGCGCAAATCTGAAGCGGGCGGATGCCGGACGGATCCTGGATCAGGGTGACGGGAATTTCCGTGATGCCCTGATGCCTGATTGGCGCGATCAGATCGCGCGACAGGGAGACAGCGCTGGGCCAGGGATGATCGGCGCCATTATGGCTCGAATCATACCGCAAGCCTAACCCCGCGGCCGCCCGCAGGGTCGCATCATTGGCGGAATAGCTGCCGGCACGGAAAGCGATGGGTCGGGGCGCGCCCGCCTGCATCAGAAGATCGCAGGCCTGTTCGATCAAGGCGCGCTGCTCGTCTTCCGGATAATCGATCATCTCGAAGGACGATGTCGGCTTGCCCTCGACCAGCCGCGACCATTGCGGATGAAGATGAAGTTCGACGCTCTGGCCCGCTTCGAGGATCGGCGCGACCATCCGCCGAATCGGCTCGATGCCGAAATGCAGTGCCGGCATGGGATCGACGAAGAAGACCGCGCGCAGGTCGTGATCGGCCAGCTGGCGAAGCTGGTAGGGAACGCCGACATCGGCCGGATCATAGGATCGGGCATAAGCATCCTGCCACGCCTGGCCGCCACTGGCATAGCGCCAGAGCAGCTCGGTATCGACCGTCAGCAGAATTTTGGTTGCCATTGCGCGGGCCTAACGGCTTCCTCGAAAATAATCGTAAACTACCCGCGCGGTTGCCTTCGAGATGCCGGGCACCTTCTCGATATCAGCAAGCGAGGCTTCGCGCACCGCCAGCGGTGCCGAAATGCATCAGCAGCGCGCGCTTACGGGCGGGGCCGATGCCCGGCACCTCATCAAGCGGACTCGCGGTCATCGTCTTCGCCCGTTTGGTGCGGTGCGCGCCGATCGCGAAGCGGTGCGCCTCGTCGCGCAGGCGCTGGATGTGGAACAGCAGCGCCGAGTTGGGCGGCAGCGTGAGTTCGCGGCCATCGGGGGTGTGAAAATGCTCGCGCCCGGCATTGCGATCGGGGCCTTTCGATACCCCGATCACCGGCACGTCGCTGACCCCCATATCCTGCATCACCTCGCACACCGCGCTGATCTGTCCTTTGCCGCCATCGATCAGCAGCAGGTCCGGCCATTCGCCAGACTGGCGATCGGGGTCCTCGCGCTCCAGCCGGGCGAAGCGGCGGCCCAGTACCTCGCGCATCATCGCGAAATCGTCGCCGGGGGTGACTTCCGGGCTCTTGATGTTGAACTTGCGATAGGCGTTCTTGCGGAAGCCCTCCGGTCCGGCGACGATCATCGCGCCGACCGCGTTGGTGCCCATGACATGGCTGTTGTCATAGACCTCGATCCGCTGCGGCGGGCGATCGAGGTCGAAGGTCTCGGCAAGCTGGGCGAGCACCTTGTCCTGCTGGGTGTTCTCGGCGAGCCGGCGGTCAAGAGCTTCCTCGGCGTTGCGCTTCGCCTGATCGAGCAGACGGCGCTGGTGGCCACGCCGGGGCTGCTTGATCTGGATCTTGCGGCCAACCTGCTCGGCCAGCGCCTCGCACAGCGTGACTTCATCATCGAGCACGCGATCCACTAGAATCAGCCGCGCTGGCGGGACATCGGCGTAGAACTGGGTCATGAAACTCGACAGCACTTCCTCCTCCGGTACGTCGGTTGTGTGAGAGGGGAAGAAGCTGCGATGCCCCCAATTCTGGCCACCGCGAATGAAAAAGGCCTCGATTGCCACCAGCCCGCCCTTCCCCGCCAGCGCGAAGATGTCGGCGTCGCCGATTCCCTCGGCATTGATCGCCTGACTGCCCTGGATGAAGGTGAGCGCGCGGAGGCGATCACGATAGACGGCCGCCAGCTCGAAATCCATCGCGTCCGAAGCCGCCTGCATCGCCATGCCGAGCTTGGCCTGCACCTGGGTCGATTTTCCACTGAGGAAGGCTCGCGCGTCGCCGACCAGTTCGGCATAATCCTCCGCCGAGATGCGATCGACGCAGGGCGCCGAGCAGCGGCGGATCTGGTAGAGCAGGCAGGGCCGATCGCGATTGGCGAAGAAGCTGTCGGTGCAACTCCGCAGCAGGAACAGTTTCTGGAGCGCGTTCAGGGTCTTGCGGACTGATCCTGCCCCAGCGAAAGGTCCGAAATAATCGCCTTTGAAACGCCGCGCGCCGCGATGGAGCTGAACGCGCGGAAAAGCATGATCGGCACGCAGCAGG
>Ga0157380_10000441_pt1 | contig 25347 bp, 28 predicted proteins | sample S35metaG_FD_119757 | JGI IMG/M metagenome (GOLD analysis project Ga0157380, IMG submission 119757) | Switchgrass rhizosphere microbial communities from Kellogg Biological Station, Michigan, USA - S3-5 metaG | ecosystem: Host-associated > Plants > Roots > Rhizosphere > Soil | place: USA...
GGTCGGAGAAAAAGCACTCTACGTTGATCGCGCGATATCCATTGTGTCGCCCTTTTTGACAGCGCGACAAGCCGTCATCGCATAGTTGTCTCTGGGCTGTCTTTCCGGAACGCTCTCCTGAGAAAGTTCCCGATCGGCTGGCTTATATCGACCCACGACAAATATTGCACGGCCATGTGCCTGACCGGTCGTCCCCGAAATCGCATGCTTTGCAAGGCAACATTTCGGAGGCAAAAGGAACTTCATCTTCAGCGGCGGAGGATCATCCATGGATCGTTTCGATGCGATGGAAGTCCTGTTGGCAGTGGTGGACGCGGGCAGCTTGTCGGCGGGGAGTCGCAAACTCAACGCGCCGCTTCCCAGCGTTAGCCGGAAGGTTGCCGAGCTTGAGCGTCACCTCGGAACCCGCCTGCTCATTCGCACCAGCCGCAATATTCAGCTCACCGATGCCGGACGCGATTATGTGGAGGCGGCTCGCCGCCTCATTGGGGACTTGCAAGAAGCCGAATTACGAGCATCCGGCGAATATCAGCGCCCCAGGGGCGTGCTGACCATCACGATGACGACAGATTTCGGGCGCATAGTGGTTCTTCCATTCGCATATGAGTTTCTAAACGAGCATCCTGAAGTCACGCTCGATATTCTCACCACCAATCGCTTTGTGGATCTCACCGAGGAACGAGCGGACGTGGGGGTTCGAGTTGGACACCTTAGCGACAGTTCCCTCTTCGCAGTCAAGATCGGCGTGATCCGGGTCGTGACCTGCGCGAGCCCGGAATATCTTGAACGTAAAGGCCCTCCTGAGAGACCAGAAGATCTTGTCCGCCATGATGGCGTTCAATTTGGCAACTTCAGTCGCGCCTGGCTTTTTCCCGACGGCAGTACCTTTCGCGAAGCTCGACCAACCATCCGCGTCCACACGGATGACGTAACTGCCGCTTGTGTCGCTGCGGTTCGGGGGCTCGGCATCAGCCGTTTGCCCAATTTCATGATCACGGAGGAGCTTCGGTCTGGCTCTTTGGTCGAAGTTCTCGGTGACTTTCGTCCCGAGCCAATGCCGGCGCACCTTGTCTACGTTCGACAGGGATTGCTACCCTTAAAGGTGCGCGCATTCCTTGACTGGATGACACCACGATTGCGCCAAAAACTGCGGGACATCGAAGAGGATTGTGATCGACTGAACAGTGCCTCGACCGAAGCGCTCATCAATCCTCACGGGTCCTGATCCTCGCTATAACCGACATGCCGGGACGCAGGCGGCTCGCCATCGGTTGGTCGGGATCGATTTTGATGCGAACCGCGATACGCTGCGAGACCTTGACGAAATTCCCGGTTGCGTTGTCTGGACGCAGTACGGCGAACTCTGACCCGGCAGCCGGAGCCAGATTCTCGACATGGCCCGTCAGCCGCTCGCCGCCGAGCGCATCGACGGTGAACGACGCCTCATCGCCTACGCGCATGTTCCGCGTCTGGGCTTCCTTATAATTCGCCGTCACCCAAAACGTACGCGGCACCAGAAACATGAGCTGCGTGCCGGCAGTGACATATTGGCCGCGTCGCACGCCCACTTCGCTGAGTTGGCCTGCCAAAGGCGCCCGGATCACCGTGTGCCCGAGATCGACCTCCGCGAGCCGGACCTGCGCCTTTGCCGCCTCCACATTGGCGTCGAGACCTGCCCGGCCTACAATGACCGAACGGACGTCCTGCGTGCCGATCTGACGAGCCGCTCGCGCCTGGTTCAGCTGTGCTTCGGCAGAACGAAGCGCTGCGACCTGCGTGTCATGCTCCCGCCCCGTCACCCAGCCTTTGGCTAGCAAAGCCTCGACGCGGCGGTAGTCAGCCTGAACGCGCTGCAACTGCGCATCCGCGCTGGCAATTGCCGCGTCCTGCTCAAGCGTGCCCGCTTCCTTCGATCGTTGCGCCTGAGCTGAATTCTGCAGGTTTGCCAGTTGGGTGAGGACGGTTGCGCGTGCTTGGGCAACTCTGGCGCTGTAGATGCTGTCCTCGATACGGACGAGGACGTCTCCTGCGCGGACGTTCTGGAAGTCCGTTACGGGCACGTCAGCCACATAGCCTGATACCTGAGGGCTGATCACTGTCGTCTGGCCGCGAACGTAGGCGTCATCGGTCTGCTCATAGCGTCCACCGAACGGTGGTAGTTGCCACGCATAAAAAATGGCGAGGATCGCGGCACCCACCAGAGCAAGGATCGCTGTCGTGCGGATCAAGCCCGGAGATGGGGGCGTCCAACGATCGGGCGCCTGTTCAACCGTTTCTTGGGTGTCAAAGGTGGCAACGGTGTTCATTTCCGAAGTCCTTCTTGTTGTGCTGCGGCTAGTTGTTTCGCTGCCGCCTGGGCGAATTGCACGATTGGCGAAATCTCTCCGCGCCGACGCATCTTCAGTTCAATCGAAACACCCCACAGGAACAGCAGGAATGCGAGCACTGAGATGATGAGGAAAACATCGTTGAAGGCAAGCACATTGGCTTCGCGCGTTACGCGTTGGCCGAGTAGTGCTGCTCCCTGGGCGGAGCGCAGCACCGGATCAACGACGACAGCGGCAACCTGTTGCGTGTTTCCCGCGAGACGGCTGGCCACTGCGGGATTGTTGAGCAGTATATTTTCGACGAGCGCGTGCGAGTGGAATTTCTCACGGATCGTCTGGAGGGTTCCGAACAAGGCGGATCCCACCAAATTACCAAAATTCTGGCTCGCGAGGAAGACGACCAGCCAGCTGATGAAGAATTGCGGACCGGCCAGAAGCGTTCTGGTTAGCCCGATGGTCATGGCCGGCCCGATGAAAAGCAGAGCCGCGAAGCCCACCATTGCTTGGGTAAGGTAAAGATTCTCCGGTCCGGTGAGGCTTGTTGCCCGGGAATCCAAAAACGCAGCGATCGCGATGATCAGGCAAGCGGCCTGGAGTCCGCGAATCGGAGTTTGTGGCCGGAAGGTTATAAGCGCCGTGATTAGCCCAGCCGCTGAAGCAAGAGTGACTACGACATAAAGCGTCCAGAATTGATCGGTGCCAAAGCCGAGTGCTGCCAGGAGCCCGACCGATCCGTAACTTTGCTCGGCGACGATGATCCGTATGCAAAATGCCGCAGCAGCAATCCGTAGAATTGTTTTCTGCCCGAGAAACCGTGTCATCAGCAGCGGGTTTGAGCGACGATGTTCAATTACCGCAGTCGCTGCGATGAGAATGATGGCCCCGATCAGGGCTAATCCAATCTGGGTATTCTCCACCCACCAGAGCGTTCGTCCAAGCGCTAGCGCTGAGCAGAGCAGCCCGACACCCGGAACCATCAAGGCAATCGTGATGAGATCGCTGCGCTCAAACACCTTGCTGCGCTCGCTTGGCGGCAGGGGGAGCGCAAGCACGGCGGCCAGGGTAAGCAGCGCCAGCGCGAGTTCGAACATATATGCCATCCGCCAATCGCCCCATTCAAGCAGCGACGGCGCAAGAACTCGGGCGAGCGGATTGCCAAGCTGCGGGATGCTGACACCGATCATGATCGCGGCAAGACGCTTGGCCGCAGGCAGGGCCTGAAACCACAGCATGATGCCGAGCGTCGACAAGCCCGCCGCCGCAACACCGCTGACGGCGCGCAACAGCATCACTGACCAGAAGCCGTGCACCATGAGGTGCATCAACGTGGCGAGAACATAGCCAACGAGAATCATTGGCAGAAATCGCTCAAGCCCAAACTGCTGCCGGAACTTTACCAGCAGGAGATTGGAACAGATGTAAGTGGTCGCGTAGGCGGCCGGGATCCACGCGGCTTCCTTCGCAGTAAGGCCAAGCGTGCCCTGGAAGTAGGACAGATTTGCCGTCACTAGGGCATTTCCAAGCCCGGCTGTCAGGCCGGAAAGGGCGCCGATCACGCCATAAGCGAGCATCCGAGCAGGCGGGTGTTCAGGGTTATAGGGCGAACCCGGAATCGCTGGTCGCTCGTGCGGCTTGAACTGATAGACAGCGGTCATGCGTCACCCAATGGCGACTTACCCCGAGGCAGGTTAGTTCGCCTTGCCATCTTTTCAGCGTCCGAAATGGTGTGACACGTCATGAACGGTCCTCCTTCGGTGGCATTTACATTTTGAGCGAACACCGGTGCAGTTATTGAAAATGAGAAGCTGTCTCTCGGACGCCCGCAGCTATGGGCCTTCGATCACTGTCTCCGCCAATTTATTGCGCAAACGCGGTCCCATCCAATCAAGGAAGGCGCGTACCTTGAGAGGTAAAGGACCTTGCTTTGCATAGATGAGATGCACGGGCATCGGATCGGCGGCATAGTCTTCCAGAATCTCGATCAAGGCGCCCGATCTAAGATGCTCATCGACGATGAAGCTCGGGAGCCTTGTGATACCAAGTCCCCGAATCGCAGCATTGCAGGCGGCCGTGGCATCATTTGCGTGGACCCGGCGTGCCGGCACAGCCTCGGGAGCAGTCGAGTTTCCAAAAATCCATCCGCGTTCGAAATCGCCCAGCTGAACGCTGTGGTGTCCGAGCAAGTCCGCAGGGGTTCTGGGCCTGCCTTCATGTTCGAGATAGGCCGGGCTTGCGCACGTCAGTATCCGTACCGAACCGACCCTCACAGCGTATAGTGAGCTGTCGCTCAAATGACCGATACGTATGCCGACATCGACATGCTCGTCGACAAGTTCGACGAACCGGTTGGCAATGACGACATCGAGCGTAATTTCCGGCTGCTCGGACAGAAATTCGTAAGCCAGCGGCAGCACGATGCTGCGACCGAATTCGTCGGGCACCGTAATCCTGAGTTCGCCCTTCGGCACCTCATATTCGCCGGCCGCACGCGACTCGGCGTGGCTCACCAGCGTCACGATCTGCCGAGCCGCTTCGACATACGCCTTCCCTGCATCGGTAAGCTGGATATTGCGGCTGGTACGGATGAGAAGCCGCGCGCCGAGGTGCCGCTCCAGTTCGGCGACTTTGCGACTTACGCTGGGCAGAGGCGCGTTAAGCTTTCGGCTTCCGGCCGAAAGACTACCGGAATCGACCACGGTTAATAACACCTGCATCGCGTCAAGACGATCCATGGGCGCCCCCATTCGTCTGCGTTTGAGCCTAAAGACCTGAACCCGTGCACTCAAAGAAGCAAGGAGGAGCGTGGCGACCGGCTTCGCCCCTAACCGAAAGTATCGGCATTTGAGAGGCTACATATCGCTTTAGACCACTGCTGCCTAGCGGGCGCGGCTTCTAGATGTGGGCCAACCCGAAAGGAGCAGCAGAATGAATAGCGAAATAGGAACAGCCGTCATCACAGGCGCGTCGAGCGGCATCGGGGCGGTTTATGCCGATCGGCTTGCAGCGCGAGGATATGATCTTGTCCTGATCGCGCGCAGTGCAGATAAGCTGGAGCGGGTTGCCGAACAGATCCGAGCGAAGAACGGCCGCAAGATCGAAACCTACCCTGCCGATCTCACCGATCATCTGGATGTGGCGCGCGTAGAGTTGCTGCTGAAAAGCGACCCCGATCTCAGTATCCTCGTAAACAATGCAGGCCTCGGCGCGGTGGCACCACTGCTGCAGTCCGAGATTGACACCATGAGCACGATGATTTCGCTCAACGTCGATGCGCTAACCCGGCTCAGCTATGCCGCCGTGCCACAATTCGTTGCGCGTGGCGCTGGGACCGTCATCAACATTGCCTCAATCGTCGGCATCACTCCCGAGCAGCTGAACGGCGTCTACGGAGGCACGAAGGCGTTCGTCATCGCCTTCAGCCAGAGCCTGCGACAGGAGCTAGAGGGCACCGGCGTCAAGGTCCAGGCGGTGCTTCCCGGCGCGACCGCAACCGACTTCTGGGACGCCAGCGGGAGTTCATTGGAAAACTTGCCGGATAGTATCGTGATGAATGCCGGCGATCTCGTCGATGCTGCGATTGCGGACCTCGATCGGGGCGAGTTGGTTTCGATCCCAGCTCTGCAGGACGCCGGACTTTGGGATGCATATGAAAGCGCCCGGCGGGCGATGTTCGGTAAGCTTTCAAACAAGAATGTGGCGCCCCGCTACCGGCGCGCCGCCTAAGCTAGCGAAACCCGCGAATTTTAGATCCAAAGGATAGGTTATGAGCACGATCACCACCCAGGACGGCACGACCATCTTCTATAAGGATTGGGGACCGAGGGACGCGCAGCCGATAGTCTTCCATCACGGCTGGCCATTGAGCGCCGACGACTGGGATCCCCAGCTGATGTTCTTCCTCGACAAGGGTTTCAGGGTGATCGCGCATGATCGGCGCGGTCATGGACGCTCTTCGCAAACGGACCATGGTAACGACATGGACAGCTATGTCCGGGACGTGATCGAACTGGCGGCGGATCTTGACCTACGGAATGCCGTGCATGTCGGCCATTCCACGGGCGGTGGCGAGGTTGCGCGCTATGTCGCGCGCGCTGGGCCGGGCCGGGTCGCCAAGGCGGTCCTGATGGGCGCCGTTACGCCCGTGATGGTGAAGTCCGTCAGTAATCCGGACGGTACGCCGATCGAGGTTTTCAATGGCTTTCGCACCGCACTCGCCGGCAATCGCTCCCAGTTCTTCATCGAGTTGCCGACAGGGCCATTCTACGGTTTCAACCGGCCCGGAACGCCGATTTCGCAGGGCTTGATCGACAATTGGTGGCGCCAAGGCATGATGGGCGGCATCAAGGCCCATTACGATTGCATCGCGGTCTTCTCCGAAACTGATTTCACCGAGGATCTAAAGCAAATCACCGTCCCGGTGCTGGTGATGCACGGTGACGACGATCAAGTCGTTCCCTATGCGGACAGCGCGCCGCTTGCTGTCCAGCTCCTGCGCAATGGTCTGCTCAAAACATACCCCGGTTATCCGCATGGGATGGCCGCGACACATTCGGATGTCATCAACCAGGATATCCTCGCGTTCATTCGACATGACGAAGCCTCGCAATCGAATGCGAGCAGCGTTGCTGCGTGAATTTTCCCTTTTGATACAAGGAATTGTTAAATGACTGCCAAAATACTTTACACCGCCCAGGTTCACACCGTCGGTGGCCGCGAAGGCGCAGCGAAGAGCTCGGACCATCAGCTCGACATCAAGCTTTCACCGCCCGGCACTCGCCGCCCGGGTACCAATCCAGAGCAGCTCTTTGCCGCTGGCTGGTCGGCCTGTTTCGAAGGTGCGCTCGGTCTCGCCGCCAAGGAAGCCGGTGTGCGGCTCCCTCCGGAAACGGCTGTCGATGCCGAGGTCAATCTGCACTTGGGCGAGACCGAAGGCTATTTTCTGACCGCGCGCCTGAACGTCAGCATTCCGGGCATTTCGGACGATGTCGCCCAGCAGCTCATCGATCGCGCGCATGCGACCTGCCCTTATTCAAAGATGACCCAGAACGGGATCGACGCCAGCGTCACGCTTGCGGTCGCAGCCTAACCGAGCCGGCTCCCTCGGCGCGGATCGCCCCCAATCCGCGCCAAGCAGAGGACGCGGACGAGATTTCCCCGCCTCGTCCGCGTCCTCACCCAAACAGGAGGAAAGGACATGTCCGAACAGGATCCCATGATTGGCCGCCGCAATTTCCTCGCTTCGACCGTCGCCGGGACGATCGCGACGATGGCGGCAATGTCTACGGCTGGCGACGCCGCGCCGACAGGCAATGCGGCCGCGTTGCCTCAAGCAAGCGGAGACGCCTCGATCCGGCCGTTCCATTACCGCGCGACCGACGCGGAGCTTGCCAATCTCAAGAGCCGGATCAGAGCGACCAAATGGCCAGAGCGCGAGAACGATCCCACACAGGGCGTCAATCTCACGACGATCCAAAAGCTCGCCGACTATTGGGCGAACCATCATGACTGGCGGCGCACTGAAGCGCAGATCAACAACTATCCCAACTTCGTCACGAATGTCGATGGTGTGGACATCCACTTCATTCATGTGAAGTCGAAGCATCGCGATGCGCTGCCGATCATCATCACTCACGGCTGGCCCGGATCGATCATCGAACAACTGAAGATCATCGGCCCTCTCACGGATCCCACCGCGCATGGAGGAACCGCCGCCGATGCATTCGATGTCGTGATCCCCTCACTTCCAGGCTACGGCTTTTCGGGCAAGCCCGCCGTCAACGGCTGGGATCCGCAACGTATCGCGCGCGCCTGGGCAGTCTTGATGCAGCGGCTCGGCTATCGGCGCTATGTTGCGCAAGGAGGCGACTGGGGTAATGCCGTAACCGAACAGATGGCGCTTCAGCAGCCGCCCGGTCTGGTTGCGATCCACACCAACATGCCGGCGACCGTTCCGCCTGAGCTCGGGCCGTTGCTGCCTGGTGGACCCGAACCGGCCGGCCTGAACGCGGAGGAGAAGCATGCCTGGGATCAGCTTGTGGACTTCTATTCGCATGGTCTCGGCTATGCGCAAGAGATGGCCGGGCGCCCTCAGACGCTCTACGCGCTGGCGGATTCCCCAGTAGGCTTGGCTGCATGGATTATCGATCACGACATCCGTAGCTACAATCTCATCGCGCGGGTCTTCGACGGTGCAAATGAAGGCCTGACCCGGGACGATATTGTCGACAACATCACGCTATACTGGCTGACCAACACGGCAGTTTCCTCCGCGCGACTGTACCGGGAAAGCAAGCTCCCGTTCTTCGCTCCCAAAGGAATTCCGCTACCGACCGGCGTCAGCGCATTCCGCGATGAGATCTATCAGGCACCGGAAAGCTGGACGCGCAAGGCCTATCCGCACCTCGTCTTCTACAAGCGCCACGACAAGGGCACGCACTTCGCCGCCTGGGAGCAACCGCAAGCACTCACGGAAGATCTGCGCGAGACCTTCCGCACGGCGCGAGCCGCTTAAATTCAGGAGAACGACAATGACCATCAAAACAACCGCCATGCTCGCGATTGCTGCAGCGCTTGGCTCCGCTGCACCCGCTGTAGCCAAGCCGGCCATCGTGCTGGTTCACGGCGCCTTTGCCGATGCCGCCGGGTGGGGGCCTGTCATCTCCATCCTGCAGCGGGACGGCTATCTAGTGACTGCGGTGGAAAATCCGCTCGAGTCTTTTGCCGGTGATGTTTCTACCACCAGGCGCGCGATCGAAACGCAAACGGGGCCGGTCGTGCTTGTCGGTCATTCCTACGGCGGTGCGGTTATCAGCGAGGCCGCGGCTGGCGAGTCCAACGTCAAGGCGTTGGTCTATCTTGCCGCGATCGTTCCCGAAGCGGGTGAGCCGGTCGCTGCTTTTCTCGACAAATATCCAACCGATCTGGCGCATGCGCAGCATGTCGATTCCGCTGGCTTCGTAACCATCGATCGGGGCCTGTTTCATCAGGTGTTCGCTGCCGATCTTCCCGCTGATCAATCGGCGGTTGCTGCTGCAACTCAGAAACCCATCAAAGGCGACAATTTCGGCGCCGTGCCCGAGCATGCGGCGTGGAAGTCGATCCCATCCTGGTATGCAGTTTCGAAGCAGGATCACGCGTTAAGCCCTGACCTCGAGCGCTTCTACGCCAAGCGGATCGGCGCTCGCACCGTGGAGCTTGATGCCAGCCACGTCGCCTTTATTTCCCGTCCCAGGCAGGTGGCCGCCCTGATAGAGGAAGCTGCGGGCGCCCGGTAGGTCCGACAGTGTTGATCGAAAATCACCGCAACAGGTCGGCTCGGTTCAGACTTGTCCGTCGGACATACAAGTACTCGATCCTCAGCCTCGGCGAAGATCAACGACGCAGCAAATTGTGAGCAATCATGGCTGCTTGGTGAAGCAGGAGAGGGTCCCATGCAGGGAAGACTCAACCGTCGGCGGTTCTTGGAAGCTGCCGCAATGACGATCACGGCATCGCAACTCGGTGCAGCATCGAGCGCGGACGCCGAAGCGCCACCAACATCATCATTGAAGACGGTTCGCGCCGGCGCGCTGGAGGTGGCTTACACCGATGCCGGACCAGAAAACGGCCCGCCGATCATCCTGCTCCATGGCTGGCCCTATGACATCCATGCGTTCGATGAGGTCATGCCGATGCTCGCAGCGCGGGGCTTTCGCGCGATCGCGCCTTATTTGCGAGGCTATGGCCCGACACGCTTCCTGTCAGCGCAAACGACGCGGAACGGCCAGCCGGCTGCGCTGGCCATGGACGCAGTTCACCTGATGAATGCGCTCAAGATCAAGCAGGCCGTGATCGGCGGGTTCGATTGGGGTGGGCGTACCGCCGATATTGTCGCCACGCTTTGGCCGGAGCGTGTCAGAGGTCTCGTCGCAGTCAGCGGCTATCTGATCGGAAGCCACGCCGGTGGCAAGCAGCCGCTCGCGCCGCAAGCCGAGCTGCAATGGTGGTATCAATTCTACTTCGCGACCGAGCGCGGGCGGATCGGCTATGAACGGAATAGGCGCGACTTCAACAAGCTCATCTGGAAGCTCGCATCGCCGCAATGGAAGTTCGATGATGCGACCTTCGACCGCACGGCGGCGGCGTTCGACAATCCGGACCATGTCGCTGTCGTCATCCACAACTATCGCTGGCGGCTCGGTATCGTTGACGGCGAGCGGCAATATGATGAGATCGAGCGGAAGCTTGCCGCCGCTCCAACGATCGGTGTTCGAACCATTACGATGGAGGGCGACGCCAACGGCGCGCCGCATCCGATGCCCGAGGCCTACCGCGTTAAGTTCACGGGCAAATATGAACATCGGCCAATCACTGGCGGCATCGGCCACAATCTTCCGCAGGAGGCGCCACGGGCGTTCGCTCAGGCGATCATCGACATCGCCGCGGCTTGAGATGAGAGGAATTTTAAGATGAGCGCAGTAACCGCGCAGTCGACGGGCGAAGGTCCGTTTCAGGTGGGCATTCGAACCGGAAGCCATTCATTCGTCATGGATGAGCCGGTCGAGCTCGGGGGTCTCGACACCGGTCCCAATCCGTTCGATCTGCTATGTGCCGCGCTCGCGGGTTGCACGCTGATGACTGTTAAGCTCTACGCTTCCCGCAAGGGCTGGACATTGGATCATTTCAACGTCGACGTCGTGCATCATAAAGGGTCCGCCCCGGCGAAGGATCGCTTCGAAGTCACGCTGGCATTCGGTGACATGACGGACGAACAGTGCGAGCGGCTGCTGTATATCGCCCAGCGTTGTCCCACCCACTTGCTGCTCGAACGTGGCGCCGATATCCCCACAACTATAGCGGAAGAATAGAGTCAACTTCCCCTTTCGGGCTTACTTCTTTCGGAAACCATCCTCCCGATTTCGCCGTCTACCGGCTTAAACCTGCCTCATCCATCTTCGCTGCATGCTTCCCGCAAAGGAAAGCAAAAACAGTGGAGACCCGCGATGAACCCGCATCCGCAAAAAGATCTGCATAGTCTTGGACTCGCAGCTGCGGCATCTTTACCGCCCGCGACGATCGACGAAATTGGCTGGGATATTCTCCTTGCGCTTCATTCCGGCCGGCATGGCGAGTCGAGCCTTGAAAAGCTCGCTTCTTTCCTGAGCGTGCGTCGAGACGTCATGGATCACTGGCTTCGCTGGCTTGAGGTTCGCTGGCTGGTCGCCGCAAAAAGGGACGGCATTAGCGGCGAGATCAGGCCCGTTCTCACGCCGCACGGGCGCGAAATGGTCGACGGCTATCTGTCGGCAATCAGCGCGCTGCAGAGCGACCACCCTGGTGTGAGCCTGTGACCTTATCGTTTTGCGGAAGGGTGGCTTCCGCTTTCTCTGACTACAGCGCCCCTCTTTTCTAAGTCATTTAATGAACAGTCGCCGAGAGCGGCGTTCCCAAGAACCGATTGGAAATAACATGGCTACAGTGCTCAAGCATCCGGAAGCGAAAACTCTTCCTGTACCGAATGGCGATTTCTACAAAATAGAAAGCAATTTAAGCGCCGAAGAACTTGCGATCCTTACGAAGGTGCGGTCCTTTGTGGAAACGAGAGTCTCTCCCATAATCAACAAATATTGGGTCGAGGACGCTTTTCCCTTCGAATTGATCGCACCGCTGAAAGAACTCGACATCGGTCACCTCGGCATCGGCCGTAGCGGAAGACCGCTTCTCGTGGGCCTGATCGCTCAGGAATTCATGCGCGTCGATCCTTCCTTCGCGACGTTCTATGGCGTGCATACTGGCCTTGCGATGGGCTCGATCGCCCTGCTCGGCTCAGAGCAGCAGAAGCAGAAGTGGCTGCCCCCGATGGAACAGTTCGAGCAGATCGGCTGCTTCGGGCTCACCGAGCCCCTCGTGCGCTCCGGCACCGGCGGCGGCCTCCTCACCACCGCGAAGCGCGATGGCGACGAGTGGATACTGAATGGTGAGAAGAAATGGATCGGCAACGCCACCTGGTGCGACATTTCTATCATCTGGGCGCGGAGCCTCGACGACAATCAGGTCAAAGGCTTTATCGTCGAAAACAAGACACCCGGCTTTAGCGTTGAGAAGATTGAGAACAAGATGGCGCTCAAGGTCGTGCAAAACGGCCATATCACCATGGAGAATTGCCGGGTCCCGGAGGCCAACCGCCTCCAGAAAGCCAACTCGTTCCGGGAAACGGCCTTGGTGCTGCGTGAGACCCGCTCCGGTGTCGGCTGGGCGGCTACCGGCATCCAGAAGGGCGCCTTCGAACTGGCGGTCAAATATGCACAGGAGCGATTGCAGTTCGGCAAGCCGATCGGCTCTTTCCAGATGGTTCAGGATTTGATCGCAAGGATGCTTGGCAACCTCACGGCCAGCCAGTCGATGATGTTGCGGCTGGCCGAGATCGAGGAAGCCGGCGAACTTACGGACCAGCAGGCATCGCTTGCGAAAGCGTTCACAACTCAGCGGATGCGCGAAACCGTCGCATGGGCGCGCGAGCTGCACGGGGCGAACGGCATCCTGGTCGACAGCAATATCGGCCGGCTCTTCGCTGATGCCGAGGCGATCTATTCCTACGAAGGCACTTTCCAGATGCAGAATCTGATTGTGGCCAAGGCCGCCACCGGACTCAGCGCCTTCGTCTGAAGGTCGCGCCGAACCTCGTATCAGGAGACCAAACATGGCTACGCTTGCTGTTCCGCCGAAGGGGGAGAGCCTCGCGCTCACTCTCGAAAATATACTGTACGCGAAGAAGAACGGGATCGCCTATGTGACCTTCAACCGCCCGCCGGTGCTCAACGCGCTCAACGGGCCCACTTTGGCGGACCTGCGCGCCGCACTCGATGATATCCGCGACGATGATCAGGTACATGGCGTCGTCCTCACCGGGGCGGGCGACAAGGCCTTCGCCGCCGGCGCCGACATCGCCCAGCTCGCCAGGGCATCGGCCGTCGAGGCGGAGCGATCGAGTCGGTCGACCCAGGCGACGTTTGACCTGATTGAGACTCTGGGCAAGCCCGTGATCGCCGCGATTAACGGCTTCGCGCTCGGCGGCGGCTGCGAGGCGGCTTTGGCCTGCACGATCCGCATCGCGACGCCGCATTCCCGATTCGGTCAGCCCGAGGTCAAGCTTGGCGTGATCCCTGGCGGCGGCGGCACCCAGCGTCTGCCGCGGTTAGTGGGGAAAGGCCGCGCACTGCAGCTCATCCTGACAGGTGGGATGATCGACGCCGAGGAGGCGCATCGCATAGGCCTCATCAACGAAATCGTCCCTGCCGATATGCTGATCGCGCGCGCGACGGCCATCCTTCAGGAGATCGCGGCCAACGCCCCTATAGCCGTCGGCTACGCGCTCCGGGCCACCAACAGCGAAAGCCAGCGCGAGGGCCTCGCTCTCGAAGCTTCTTATTTCGGCTTGGCCGCCGGCACCGAAGACAAGACGGAGGGCACCTCGGCCTTCCTCCAGAAGCGCGCGCCCCAGTTCAAGGGCCACTGACCCCACCTCATCCAATTCGGGAGATTTCTAATGTCCAATGACAATATTTTCACGGGCCTCAAGGTGGTCGATCTGTCGAGCTATATCGCGGGCCCCGGCGCCGCCGTGATCCTGGCCGATTTTGGGGCGGACGTTATCAAGGTCGAGCCGCCGGCGGGAGACTTTTGGCGGCTTGGCAATAAGCTGCCGATCGAGCCCATATCTGACGAGGCCTATCAGTGGCACTTGACCAACCGCAATAAGCGCAGCCTCACGCTCGATCTGAAATCGGCTGGCTCACGGCAGGTCGTGATCGAGCTCGTTGAGTGGGCAGACGTCTTCATCGTCAACACCCCCCACCATGCACGCAAGCATCTGGGTCTCGAATATGAAGACATTTCCGCGCTTAACCCGCGCCTGATCTACGCGGATCTTACCGGCTTCGGCGAAAAGGGCCCTGACGCCAATCTGCCGGGGTTCGATCTCACGGCGTTCTGGGCGCGCAGCGGACTGCTGTCGATGTTTCACGACGCGGGCGCTTCACCGACCTGGCCGGTCAGCGGCAGCGGGGACAATGCCACGGCGGTCAGCCTCTATGCCGCGATCGCGACGGCGCTTTACCGCCGCGAACGCACCGGCGTCGGCTCCTATGTCACGACGTCCCTGCTCGCATCGGGCGTCTGGTCGGCAAGCGTCATGGTCGCCGGCGCACTGGCGGGCGCCGACATGCCGCCGCTGCTTGATCGCGCGCATCCGGCGAACGCCGGAGCGAACGTTTATCGCTCTTCCGACGGCATCTGGTTCGTCCTTGTTGCCCAGCCCGACAAGGTAGCGGATATGGTCAAGGCGATAGGTCGCGAGGATCTCCTGACGGATCCGCGCTTCGCCGATCGGCAGCAGCTCGCGGCGAACAGGCCCGTCCTGACCGCCATTTTGGCGGACGTTTTCGCCGCAAAGCCGATGGCCTACTGGGCCGATATACTCGGCAAGATCAACATCACCGTCGGCACCGTGAACGCGCCGGGCGACGTCATCAACGATCCGCAGCTGGAGGCGAACGACATTGTCGTTCCGTTGGAAAATGCCGGAAAGTTGACGCGGACGATCAGCAGCCCCTTTCAAGTCCATGGCGTCGACAAGACACCAGCCCGGCGTGGGCCCGGCCTTGGCGAGCACAATGAGGAGATCCTCGCCGATCTCGGCTTCGACGCGCAGAGCATCGAGCATCTGCGTGAAAGCGGCGCCATTCCAGAAAAAGTGCGCCGCGCCGCCTGACTGGCTCCTTTACCAACAAGGAATGTACCATGAGCAACATCAATACCGAGCTTTCAGATGGCATTCTTCGGGTCGAGCTGAATCGTCCCGAGAGGAAGAACGCTCTCACCGGTGCCATGTATGACCATCTCGCCGAAATCCTCAACCAAGCCGACGAGGACGAAATGGTCCGTGTCGTGCTCTGGCACGGCGCTGGCGATTCCTTTACCGCCGGCAATGACATCCAGGATTTCCTGAGCAATCCGCCCGCATCTGGCGGCTCGCCGCAGGGGCGGCTGACCGATGCTTTCATTGCGTTCGCCAAGCCGCTCGTTGCTGCCGTGCACGGCATAGCGGTTGGCGGTGGCACGACCATGCTCACCCACTGCGATGTCGTCTATGCAGCCGTCAGCACGCGGTTCCAGATTCCGTTCGTCGATCTGGCCCTTGTTCCGGAATTCGGCTCCAGCTTCTCGATCCCGGCACGCGCCGGTCATCTCCGCGCGGCGGAGTTGTTTCTGCTAGGACAACCTTTCACCGCTCAGCACGCGGCCGAATTGGGACTTGTGACGCGCGTGGTGCCAGATGCGGAGCTGCTCGCAACGGCCACCGCAACCGCTCGCATGCTGGCGGCGAAACCCGGCGGCGCGCTTCGGGCATCCAAGCGGTTGATCAAACAGGCGGCAGTCGCCCAGGTTCGCGAGGCGGTAGCCATGGAAGCGCAGGAATTTGTGACGCGCGTCCGCTCGGTAGAGGCCCGGGAGGCTTTCTCGGCGTTCCTCGAAAAACGTCCGCCAAATTTTGCGAAAGCGGCGTGATCGTCATGGCCCCCGATAATCAGACCGCCATCGCGGATTTCAAGCGCAGCATGAAGTGGATCGCGGCGGCCGCCATCCTGATGGTCGCGGGTGCGCTGTCCTATCTTCGACTGTTCGGAGCACTCAACGCGACCACCATCGTTGCAACCACACTCGGCGTCTTTTTCTCAGTCTCGTTGGGATGTGGCCTCTTCGCTGCTGCCTTCTTCAGCGACAAGAGCGGCCTCGACGAGCAGGTGACGGACGCCACCCGGCGCGAGCGCGAACATGCGCAGCCGGAAATTTCCAATCGAAGGAACATCCCATGACGGTGCACCGGCCAATCCTCAATACTCCGAACAGAGCAAAACTCGGCCATCTCTTCTATCTGGAACTCAGCGGCGGACGGATCCACGCGATGAATCCGGACGGATCCGATCGCAAGCTTATCGTCAATGACGCTCGCAATCCCGACGGCATCGTGATCGATGCCGAGGCCGGCCACATCTATTGGACCAACATGGGCGTTCCCAGCCGGAACGACGGCTCGATCGAGCGCGCCAATATCGATGGCGGAAACCGCACACTGATCATTCCGCCTGGAGTCACCTTCACGCCGAAGCAACTTCACCTCGATAAGGCCAGCGGCAAGCTTTACTGGTCCGACCGCGAAGGCATGCGCGTGATGCGTGCCAACCTCAATGGCTCGCACGTCGAAACTCTGATCGAGACTGGCTATGGCCCCGTCGATCGGCAGGATCAGACGCGCTGGTGCGTTGGCATCACGGTCGATCCCGTCTGCGGCAAATTCTATTGGACGCAAAAGGGCGGCGATGATGCCGGCCTCGGCCGCATCCTGCGCGCTAATGTCGATATGCCTGAAGGCGAAAGCCCGTCCAACCGTTCCGACGTCGAGCTGTTGTTTGACGGCTTGCCGGAGCCCATCGATCTCGAACTCGATCTCGAAAATCGCATTCTTTACTGGACCGACCGCGGCGATCCACCGAACGGCAATACCGTCAACTGCGCCGCAATCGATGAGGCTGATGCGGCACCGCAGATTCTCGTGACGCATCTGATGGAAGGCATCGGCATCGCCCTCGATGTGCCCGGCGACCGGATGTTCATGACCGACCTCGCCGGCTCGGTTTACGTCGCCGAGCTCGATGGATCGAACAAGCGCGTGCTCTCTGCCGCTCAGGGCAACCTCACCGGCATCGCTTATGCCGAAATTTATCACACGGAGAATTGACATGACCCATAAACCCATTCGTCGCATCGCGGTGGTCGCCACCGGCCTGATTGGCGCGAGCTGGACCGCTCTGTATCTCGCCAAGGGATTCGAGGTCGTTGCGACCGACCCTGCGCCAAATGCCGAAGCCGCGCTTCAAAAGTCCGTCGCGAAAGCGTGGCCGGCGTTGACGCGGCTTGGCCTTTCGCCGGGCGCCGCACAGTCGAACTTGACGTTTAACGCAAACCTCTCCGAAGCATTGGCGGATGTCGATTTCGTCCAGGAGAATGGGCCTGAGCGCGTCGATTTTAAGCGAACGCTTTACGGCCAGCTCGATGCGCTCCTACCAGCCGATGTAATCATTGCCTCCAGCTCATCCGGCATCCCGATGAGTGAGATCCAGATCGGCGCGGCGCTGCATCCGGAACGCTGCCTGATCGGCCATCCTTTCAATCCGCCGCATCTGATCCCGCTTGTCGAGCTCGTCGGCGGCGCGAAGACATCGGAAGACACCATCCGACGCGCCGATGAATTCTATACGTCGATCGGCCGGCGCACCGTACGGCTCAATAAGGAGATCCAGGGCCACGTCGCCAATCGTCTCCAAGGCGCGTTGGCACGCGAGGTTTATTATCTCGTCAGCAATGGTGTTGTGAGCGCAGCCGATGTCGATACGGCGCTATCGTGGGGGCCTGGCCTGCGCTGGGGCCTCATGGGCAACATGATGCTCAATCATCTGGGCGGTGGCGCTGGCGGAATCGAGCATTTCTTCGAACAATTTGCCGGGCCGATGACGAACGCGTGGAAAACCCTCGGCTCCCCAGAATTGACAGCGGATGTTCAGCGCAAGCTCGAGGAGAGCGTTCATGCCGAAGTCGGCGGTCGGACGATCGAGGAGCTCGAAGCGGAGCGCGACGAGCTCATCCTTGGACTCCTGGAACTGCGCACGAAGCGCGAGGAGGCATTTGCATCACGCAAAGCCGCGGCCTGATCCGCGGACCCCGGCATAAACGGTCAAGCATTGTGACAGCCTCGGAACTGACTTCGAACCATTAGGAGCGAACCCGGTGAAACTCGTCACAGACTCCTGGAAACTGCCATGAGCTTGACCGCTTTGCCATTGATTATGGCTGCCTTTTTGAATGCGCAGGACTCCGGCACGATATCACCGCCGCAGATTCCGAGCGAAAGGGCAGAAGTCGCCACGCCGATGAACGGCAAGCCGAACAATCGAAGCCGTTGGTTCGTAAGGTTGGGGAGTCTGGGAGCGCTTTACAATTCTCGCGCCACGATCGCGGTAAGCGGAAATGTAATTCCGGGTGGTACCGCCCGAGTGACAAACAACCTCACAACGATCTTCGACATTGGCTACAACCTGTCCGAACATCTGTCCTTGATAGTAATGGGCGGCATTCCGCCTCGCCCGTCCGTTATTGGTGGAGGAACTGTCACTTCCCTGGGAAAGTTGGCCGCCGTCGATTTTGGCCCGATCATACTTACTGCCGTCTATCGCCTTCCCCAAAAGGGCCGCTTTCAGCCCTATGCGGGGACGGGCGTTGCGCATGTATTCATACTGGGAAATCATGACGCCGCGGTCACCAAGCTCAAGGTTCACGACAATTGGGGTTTCGCGCTGCAGGCGGGAGCCGAGTTCCGGCTGAACAAGTCGTGGGGGCTGTTCGTGGACTATAAGCGGCTTTGGCTCCGTCTCAACGCTGACGGACTGCTGGCGAATGCACCGGTGCGAGCCCGTGTGACGCTCAATCCCGACTTGGTGTCGGCTGGCCTTCAATTCCATTTCGACTGAGGACCATATGACAGCACATGATCACAACCGGCTAAAATGGTTCACCGTTCCAATTTGCGATCAACTGAGATTGCGGATTTGACCGATGCCCGCCAATAGCTCCATCGCCCAACTGATCCTGCTCGCGTGCGGCGCGGCGAGTCTGGTTCCGGCTAGCCTTGCTATCAAGCGATTGAGCGATGCGCCGCCGCACGAGACCGTGGAAAGCGGTGATTTAGGAGCGATTGTCGCACTGCGCGACGGCTCCACGCTCGTAGCGCGGTCGGGCACACCCGGCCGTGAAATCGTCGACTGGTTGGCATCCGATGCACCTGAAGGCCGCTTCGAGCTGGGCGGAAGGCAGTTCGTCGGACGCTTGGCGGACCCAACCATCGAAGCGAGGGTGAGGGTGCCGCGACTGATCGCCATGCTCCGCGCAGATAGCGACGTAGATGTTGAGATCGTGGGGCATAGCGACCGCTCCGGCGATGCCGCCGCCGATCGCGCCTTGTCGGAAGAACGCGCAACCCGCCTGGCGCAATTGCTGCGCGCAGGGGGCATTGCTCGGGACCGGATCCATGTTGAAGGACTCGGTGGCGATGAACCGATCGCCGACGATGCGACGGCGGAGGGCCGTCGACGCAATGGACGCGTCAGCCTCATTCTTAGCCGACGCGACCGATAAGCGCCGGGACCAAACAGCATGAACCAAGCTTCGATCCTCGCAGCCATTGTGGGCCTAGCCGGCGCCGTAATCGGGGGCTTCACTTCCTTCATGGCGTCTTGGCTGACGGCGCGCGCCCAACTGCATCAAAAGCTGCAAACCGCGGCACGGGGAAGGCGCGAGAAAATCTATAACGCATTCATCCGTGAAGCGACCCGTCTTTTCGCCGATGCATTAGGGCACAAGCGTGAAGATATTTTCGAGCTCGTTTCCCTTTATGAACTGGTTGCCCAAATGCGATTGCTTGCGCCTGACGACATCATATCGCGAGCCGAGGGCGTTCTGACGGCCATCGTGAATGCTTATCTGGGCCCCAACTACACTCTTCCAGAACTGCGGCACCATGCCCATGCGGGGGGACTGGATCCGCTACGGCAATTCAGCGAGGCCTGCAGGACGGAGTTGGAGCGATTTGACGACGCATGAAAGATTGGAAGACGCCATGACCGCGAAATTCGCGCCAGCTGCTGCCGCATATTCCTATCCATTGCTCATAAAGCAGCTTTGGCACACGCCACTGGCGCAGGCAGCCGATCAGGAGATCGTGTATCGCGACAGCCGGCGTCTGACCTATCGCGAGCTGCGCGAGCGCGTTGGCCGGCTGGCGCGCGTACTCGCCGCGCTGGGTGTGGGCTCAGGCGACATCGTCGGCATACTCGACTGGGACAGCAATCGTTTTCTTGAGGCCTATTTTGCCGTTCCCATGATGGGAGCCGTTTTGCAGACCGTGAATGTGCGTCTGCCGTCCGAGCAAATGCTATTCACGATCAACCACGCAGAGGCGTCGGTCCTCCTGATCAACGAAGACTTTGTCCCAATGTTAGAGGCAATCAGAAGCCAGTTGCCTAAGGTGCGACAACTGGTGTTGATGTCCGATCGCTCGGCGACGCAAGCGGGAGGCCTTGCGTTCGCGGGGGAATATGAGGCGCTGCTGCGTGACGCCTCGCCTGACTATAACTTTCCCGACTTCGACGAGAACACGCCAGCCACAACCTTCTATACGAGCGGTACGACCGGACGGCCCAAGGGCGTCTGGTTCAGCCATCGACAGCTGGTGCTCCATACGCTCGCGGAAATGGCCTTTTTCGGCATGGCCGCAATGCAGGGACGTTTTTCGCGCGATGATGTCTATATGCCGATGACTCCGATGTTCCATGCACATGCCTGGGGAATGCCGTGGACGGCGACCCTCGCTGGGGCCAAGCAAGTCTATCCAGGACGCTACGACGCCGCTCTTCTTCTCAAGCTGATCAAAACCGAGGGCGTAACCTTCACCCATGGCGTGCCGACGCTTTTGCAGAAGCTGCTTGATTCGGCGACTGCAGCAAACACCAATCTTTCTGGCCTCAAAATGGTGGTCGGCGGATCGGAATTGTCCCATGCGCTCGTTGAGCGGGCCCTCGCCCTCGGTGTTGACGTCTTTGCCGGCTACGGGATGTCGGAGACAGCGCCGATGCTGAGCCTGGCGCAGGTCAAATCATCTGCTCTGGGCCAAAACCCGGAGCGGGAAGTGGATATACGGACGAAGGGCGGTCTGGCTGCGCCGCTGGTGGACGTGCGTGTAGTAGACACGGACCTCAATGATTTACCCCGTGACGGGAAAGCTCGCGGCGAAATCATCTTGCGCGCGCCCTGGCTGTCCCAAGGATATGTCGAGAACTCCCAGGCGTCCGAAGAGTTATGGTCTGGCGGGTACATGCATAGCAACGACATCGGCGTCATCGAAGCCGACGGGTATCTGCGTATCGTTGATCGGATGAAGGACGTCATCAAGACCGGCGGAGAATGGGTGTCGTCCCTCGAGATCGAGGATGTCATCTCGCAGTGCCCCGGTGTATCAGAAGTGGCGGTCATCGGCGTTGAGGACGACAAGTGGGGCGAGCGGCCCGTGGCGTTCGTGGTCAGAGATAGCATGCGAGGCAGTCATCTCACGGACATTCAGATAAAGGACCATCTAGCCACTGTTGCCGATGCCGGCGTGATCCCGAAATTTGGCGTTCCAGACAAAATATTTTTCGTAAACGTCCTTCCGAAAACGAGTGTCGGGAAGATCGACAAGAAGCAAATTAAAGCGGACTATCACGAGCCTCAATTGGGCGGCTTGCGTCGATCCGGCAGCAGGGAGGCTCAATGATGACGTTGCTCGAAAATGTGATCGAAGCACATGGCGGCCTGGCTTGGCGCGAACGGTTCGAAACAGTTGAAGCCACGATCATAACCACGGGCGGTCTATTCCCGCTAAAGGGCTTGCAAACCGATACCACGCCACGTCGCATGACTGCCTGGTTGCATGAGCAGCGGGCGTCGGTGTCGCCGTTCGGCGCACCTGACCAGCACACCGCCTTCACGGCCGGGCGCATTGCGGTCGAGAAAGCGCAGGGGACCGTAGTCGCCGAGAGCCTTGATTTCCCGTCTCTGTTTGCTGGGCATGGCTTGAACACGCCATGGGGTCCACTTCACCGCGCCTATTTCAATGGCTATGCAATGTGGCTTTACCTCAACTCGCCTTTCATCCTTGCGATGGATGGCGCGCAAGTGGTCGAACTCGATCCGTTGCAAGAAGGCGAGGAAGAATGGCGCGTACTGCGTGCGTATTTTCCTGGCACGATGATCACGCATAGTCGACAACAGGAATTCTATTTCGACAAAGCCTTCAATCTACGGCGGCACGACTATCGAGTCGATATCGCCGGTGCTTTTCCAGCGGCCCAAATGATCTCGGACTATATTGAAGTCCAAGGCGTCCGGGTGCCAACGCGACGCCGCGCATATGTCCGTGGACCGGACAATCTACCGCTCACCGATCTGATTATGGTTTCCATCGATATCAGCGAGGTGGCCTTCCGCTGATATCAGCGTCGGCTCGCGTTTGTGGTTGCGCTGAAGTCCGCGTTCGCGCGAACCGGAGTCGGCGCAGTTCGAAAAGATCCGTGTCGATGAGGCTGGAAAGATCGTGTGCATCACCTATGGCGCACGAAATCGTTTTGGCGGCATGAGCTGGGACCATGCCGTCTTGCTGGACGGCGTGGCGTCACTGCCACAGTGGGCGAACGGGCATTTCATATTAGCATTACCTGCCGCCCTGTTCTGAGTCGCGGCAAAGTGCAGGAGATGGCGCGCGGCGTCGTTTCAGAAGCGCCCGACATCTCCGGAATTGGAGAGGGGCGATGATTACTCAAGCAGACCTACAATATCATTTGCGCCGCGAGCGCGAGGAGCGCGAGCGCGCCAATCAGGCTTCCAGTGCCGAAGTGCGTCGAGCTCATCTTACATTGGCCGAAAGCCACGCCCGGCGGGCGGCAAATGCTAAAGTGCATTTGGACCGACGGACCTTAGGGGTGCGATCCAAGCCGGGGGCACTTGAAAGTGAAGCCATTCGCCGGCTTTGAGTTGCGGTTGAAGGTAAAGGGTTGAAGGCTGTCCCATGGAGACCGGCCGCTGGCAAGTAATTGAACTTAGGCGTTTGTTAAGGCTGCATCGCTACGTGCGGTTGCCCAGAGGATGCCGTTCGATGTTAGCAATTGTTATGGGCGCTTGGCCCGTGCTCCATAGCCCCTGCTTTCGCGCGATCAGTAAATGAAGTTCGAGCCCATCATAGCAGCTGACGGCACATTCAACCCTGCCCGCGAAGCGCGCCCCGCACGATTAGTGCGCGCCAGCATTCGAAGTGATCGCTTGCCGGAAACCGATGTTTTGATACGCAACATCTCGCGGCGGGGCATTGGCGCAAAGGCTCGTCTTGACCCGTTGCAGGTTGGAGACACCGTGTTCATCCGCCTCGGCCCGGTTGATGAGGTGGCAGGAACCGTCCGATGGGTACGTGGTGATCGCTTCGGCGTGCATTTGCATGACGAATTAAATCCAGACCGTTTCAACTTTTCCGGCAGTGATTGGACTTCGATCAATCGACCATATGATCGGGGTCACGTATACGACCAGTTTAGGCCAGCCGGGCGAGCGTGGAGGCCGGGCATCAAATCGCACTGCAAGAAATGAGCGGCCACCGTTTCGCACCAGCAACTTGGCCGGGGCCGTGCACTATGGTAGCATGAAAGGGCCACGGCCACGGGCATCCACCTCTTCCCTTACCGGCTGCTGAGCAGATGACCTGCTCTCCGCGCGATTGTTCGCCCAGCGCCCCATCTCCTGCTTCTCGGCGCAGCCCAGATCCGTCATTGCCGCCTTGTAAGAACGCATGCCATCGGTGGTAATGGCCTCAGGCGAGCCATGGCGCTTCATCGTCTTCTTCATGAAGCGGAGAGCCGCTGCCTTGTCCCGCTCCTTAGTAACGAAGCTCTCGAGAACCTCCCCCCTCGTGGTCGACTGCGCGCCAGAGGTAGACCATCTCACCATTCAATCGGACGTACATCTCGTCGAGATGCCATCGCCAGTGCCGAAAGCCGCGCATCCGGGACACCCTCTGCTTCCGGATGTCGCCGGCGAACATCGGGCCGAACCTGTTCCACCGGAAGCGCACCGTCTCGTGGCAGACATCGATGCCGCGCTCGATCAACGAGTCCTCGACGTTCCGAAGCGACAGCGAAAGCAATTACCTTCTACTGGATTGCTTCAAGAACTCACGGGCCAGGTCGATGAAGGCCTTGAACGCGGCCGAGGGATGCCGCCTCCCGGGATAATAAAGCGAAAGGGGTGCAAGCGGCGGTGTCCAGTCCTCCAGGACCGCCTCCAGCCGCCCGGCGTCGAGATCCTCTCTTACATCGGACTCCATCACGTAGCCAATGCCCACCGCCTCCAGCACGGCGATCCGCGACAGACTTGCTTCATCGAGGGTGATCGGGCCGGTTACGTCGATCTGCACGGACTGGCCATCCTTTTCGAACTGCCAGCGGTAAGGAGCGCCGTTAGGAAGCCGTATTCGCAGACAGGCATGACGCAAGAGATCCGGCGGGACCAGCGGCTTGCCATGCTTTTGGAAATATGTCGGCGAGCCCACCACCACATTACGCCGGCCCGGTCCCAGTGGCACGGCAATCATGTCGCTGGGCACCAGATCCCGCGTCCGAACGCCGAAGTCGAACCCTTCGGCCACGACATCCACAAGCCGCCCTTCGGTGACCAGGTCGATGTGCACCTGCGGATAGCGCCTCAGGAACGTCAAGATCAGCGGCGAGAGGATTTCACGCGCCGCCGTCGCGAAGGCATTGATGCGCAGCGTTCCCGCCGGGATCTCCTGCTGCGATCGCGCAGCGTTCATTGCCTCATGGATGTCCTGCAGCGCCGGCCCCACCTGTCCGACGAAGTTGCGTCCGGCATCGGTCAGCGAAACGCTGCGGGTGGTGCGATTGAACAAGCGGACACCCAGCTGACGCTCCAGCTTGCCGATCGCGTTGCTCAGCGCGGTCGTCGACATCTCGAGCTCAAGCGCAGCGGCACGGAACGAACCTCTTCGCGCGATTGCGATAACCGCATCCAGTTCCACCAAGCCCGGCCTAACCATTGTCCCTCTAATCGAAACGCTTCATCCAGATTTATCCCGATTATCGACAGGATTGTCGATAGCTAGATTGGATTAGCTGGGAACAGCCAGCCAAATTCATCAAAGGAGATCAGCGATGGCGATCGAACTACCCAAAGCAATCGCGGACTATTTCGCAGCCGACGCAGGACTGAGTGCTCAGGCCATTGCCGAGTGCTTCACCCAAGCGGCTATCGTCAAGGATGAGGGCAACACCTACACCGGTCGCGATGCGATCCGTCGGTGGAAAGATGAGTCCTCGGCGAAATACACCTACAC
>Ga0157380_10000442_pt1 | contig 25343 bp, 19 predicted proteins | sample S35metaG_FD_119757 | JGI IMG/M metagenome (GOLD analysis project Ga0157380, IMG submission 119757) | Switchgrass rhizosphere microbial communities from Kellogg Biological Station, Michigan, USA - S3-5 metaG | ecosystem: Host-associated > Plants > Roots > Rhizosphere > Soil | place: USA...
GAATCATTTAATTCGCTTATTTATACCTAAACACATGAAAATTTCCCATTTTTTATGGCTTGCCCTGATCAGCATTAGCCTGACTGTTGTAGCCTGTAAAGACAAAAAAGATGAAGCCACCAGTGCACCACAATCCACCGAAGGGCAGATGACATCACCTGATGGTTCAGTCGCTGCAAATCCTGCAGCCGGTATGCCCGCTTCTGGTGGACAAACAGCTTCAGGTACTGAACCACATTACAAATGCACTACAGCAGGTTGCACAGGTAGTGGAACAGCACAAGGCAAATGCCCGGTGTGTGGAGCAGACCTGGTTCATAACCAGGCTTTTCATGCTCAAAGTGCCGGAGCTCCAGGTTCAACCCCAGACAATGCAGTTCAAGTTACTCCACAAGGAGGAACTGCAGCAACACCTGCACCTACGGCTGCAGTAGCTCAAAATGCCAAAGGCGAGTATCATTATAAATGCTCTAAAGGTCATCCTGGTGCAGCCGCTGCAGGAAATTGTGGTACATGCGGAGAAGCATTAACCCACAACCAAGCATTTCATGCCAATTAAAGGCTTGGATGTAAATAAAAAAAAAGCAGCTCAAGTGAGCTGCTTTTTTTTTGTCTCATAGTGTTTTCTTACCCGGTTACAACTTTGTAAATTTTATAGGATACCACTCATCACCTGATTGTATCCATAGGAAATACATACCTGGTGCAAGTTCCTGTACATTCAATCGCTTATCCATAGAAGATGGAAGATTAACTTTATAAGCTACTCCACTTAGTGACATCAGCTTGATGGATTGTATGTCTCCCTGGAATGAAATATTTAATTCATCATTAGCGGGATTAGGATATACCACAGGTGATTCAAGATTAGCTTCAGCATATTGCACTGCTGGTTTGAAAGCATGATCTAAGACTTCAGTGACGGACATAGTTTCCTCAATCAATTGAGATCCGGTAATCTTTTTGATAATGACCTGGTCTATAAAAACCTGGTCTGTATCATCACTTGCATCACACTGTATGCGGAACTTACCCAATGTAGTTGGAGTAAATCCCGGCACAGTAGCTGTAGCTAAGTAGAAGGAATTGTTATTAAAATGGGTTCCTTGAATAATCTGGCCAATGGTCGTCCATGTGCCTGTTGCGCTTTTATACTGCACCCAGAAATCTTCTGCAGTTTCGAAGCCTGTAGCTTTGAAATAAAATTCGATTTTAAAACCTGTAGCACTGGATAAATTAAATCCTGGAGATGTCATCGCAGAGTTCGTACCAGAGTTATCCTTAATTCGGACGGAGCGTACTCCTTCCCATGAATTCGTGCTGACTAAACGATCAACATCCACCCCATTGTCTACCCAGGTATCCCAATTGGATTCGAAATAAGCCGCCAGAAGTATTGTCTCACCTGGAGGAGGCGGAGGAGGTGGGCATGCTCCACATGGTCCACCGCAGTCTATACCTGTTTCGCCTTGATTCTGTATGCCATCGTTGCATGTTGGGCACGGAGCACATGGTCCGCCACAATCTACACCTGTCTCATTTTGATTTTGTATCCCGTCTGAGCATGATGGTCCTGAGCCACCACCAATTATAACATTGTAATCTTCAACTTCACCGTATGAATATGAACCGCAAGTGGCGGCATAGCCTCCATATTTCATAGCTATGCGCATACGTTTGGTCCCAGCAGGAGTTCCAGCTGGAACAGTGAATGCAAGATTAATAGCTACTGTACTATTTCCTTGGGCAACTTGCTCACCGGCATCAGCCCAATCCAGATCATTGTTGTAATCAATCCAAACACGCCAGTATTCCAAGTAGGCATTACTTGCAAACCCAGGTGTTAAATTGATAGTGTAAGCAGTTCCAGCTGTAAGGTTTGTATTTAAGGTTGTGTAGTTGCCATACCCAGCATTATTACCACTTGTATTATTGATGGTTCCCAAGATCACTTTATTGATCCATTCGTAAGCAGAAGTACCGTTTGCAGAACAATAAGCAGGAGGAGGTGGTGGTGGAGGAGGACCACAGGAAGTGAGGCAATTGCCAGCAGCATTGACCCTATTACGAATAACATTACCAGGTTGCGTTCCAAATCCAAGACCAAAATTGATTCCAGCTCCAGTGAGATGACAATAACTCATCATGGTTCCGCCGCCTGATGGATTTGGGGGAAGGGGACAACCACCTTCAGTTGCTCCTGCACATCCATCAATAGCTGTATTATTTCCATTCCATGCACAAGCATGGGTGTGTTTTGAACCAATGACGTGACCCATCTCATGAGTGATCACCATGACAGACCAACTATACGTTGGAACATTTGCATAAGTAGCATCGATACTGCTGAAGCATTTCCTCCAGTCAGGGTTCGTTGAACAGAGATTATCTAAAACTGCTATACCACCACTCGCTTGGTATGAAACAAGGTGTCCAACGTTTCCGTTGAATGCACCTGTGTTATTTTGAAAGGAAGTAAGCATAGCGCTTGAAGTCGTTCCGGTATATGGACTATTTGTTGTCCATGCAAGAATCTCGCTGATGGTCATGTTGACCGTTTCAGCAGCATACAGAATAATACTTTGATTGAATAACCCGGTGATGTAATTTGTCGCTGGAGTGGCTCCGCCCTTTTGTGTGACGATATCGTCATCTATTTCGATGTACACTCTTACACAATCACCGGCATCACGTCCACCAGATTGCGAGCTTAGGTCTTCCTGAGTATAACCAATTCCATTATCAACAGTGCCGCATTCGAAACCGGCTGCTTTTGCAAGATCATGGTCTTCATAAAGGATATGCCTGCTTTCCCTGTCATTTTCGATACGACCAAGAACCATGTTGCCATGGTCAGTGGAGATCAGACCCATTATTTCATTGTTAAACACAGACAAAGCCACAATCGAAGAAGGATCACCTTCCACAATTCCTTTGAAATGAATGCCTGGAGTATAGTTGACTGGAATCCCAGGTTCTTCACTGGTGAACAATGCAAAATCTTCAGCGAAAATTTCGTGACGTACAAGATGTAGTGTTATGCTTTTTCTTTCGGTAACCGGTAATGTTAGTCTGAAAAGATTTCCCTTATCAGCCATTAACTTATCAATAGCTTGTTCATCCAGTTTGAGGATGGTGCCTTTAGTGAGACCTTCAAGTTGAAATGACCTGTCTGTAACTTCAGCAGAGACAAATTCCATCAATGAAACATCATGGATTGGACCTCCTGAGGAAAAACGTTGAGCAACATCCTTCGACACCTGGTTTTGGGCAGAAGCATATTGCCATAACATGAATAAGAAAAGGATACTAAGTATTCTCATCGTAATGGATTAAAATGGATTTACTGAAAAAAATGATGAAAAAATCGCGCCATAAACCGTACGGTGCTCAAAAAGGAGCAACAAGGTTCATTTGTTCATTCCGAGGTAAAGAATAGTTGGGCGCATATGGCAGGGGAGGCCTCCCACAAAAGAAAAGCTATGCAGTTGTACCGTATGCAAGAATAAATATTGCATAATATTCAGTAGCAGCCAAATAAAAAGGTGGGAATTGTGTAAAATTCAGGGTTTTTGCCTACCGTGAAATGAGGGGGTGTTAAGGTTTTACCCTTAAAAAGGAAAGTCCTGAAAGGGGTCGCCACAGAAACGACCCCTCCCAGGATTTTCGGATTATAATTTGCTAAATCTGGTTGGAAACCATTCTCCATTCGATTGAATCCAGAGAAAATAAATTCCAGGAGATAATGTATGGATATCCAATTGCTTCTTTGAAATATCTGTTTCAGGAACATTGACCACAACACCTTCCATGGTCACAATTCGAATTTTTTGGATTGGAGCTGAAAACGAAATCGTCACCATATCTTTTGCAGGGTTTGGATAAGTATTCAGGTCGGTACTCACCCTAGGTTCATCCGACAATCCGTATGGATTAATGATGACGTGTGGAGGAGCAACTTCTTCAAGAGTTACAAAATCCTCTATCAAGCCGCTACCAGTTGTTTTAGTGATCGTTACCTGGTCAATAAAGACTTGATCATTGTTATCATTTGCATCACATTGGATCCTAAAAGAACCAGTAGTTGTTGGTGTAAAGTTTGGAACAGTTACCGTAGTTGTATAAAATGTATTGTTGTTGAAATTAGTACCACTTGTGAATGTTCCAATGGTCACAAAGCCTGAGCCATTATTGTATCTCACCCAAAAGTCTTCACCACTTTCCATGCTTGATGCCCTGAAATAAAACTGAATCTTCGCTCCGGTTGCACCAGTCAAATTAAAGGTTGGAGAAGTCATCGCTGATGCAGTACCGACATTGTCTGAAATGCGGATAGAATACAAGCCTTCATAGGAATTTGTACTATTCGCTCTCACTACATCTGAACCACCATCAGCCCAGCTATCCCAGCCAGCTTCAAAGTAACTAGCCAATAAGACTGTTTCACCAGGAGGATTACAAGGGGCACATGGTCCACCACAATCGATACCGGTTTCACCTTGATTTTGAATGCCATCACTACATGTTGGTGCAGGAGCACTTCCGATAACCACGGTATAATCTTCTACCTCACCCCATGTAAATGTTCCGCATATCGGTGGATAGGCATTGTATTGCATTGAAACTCTCATCCTTTTAGAACCTGAACTTGTACCAGCAGGAACAGTAAAGTTTACATTGACAGCAGTTGTTCCAAATCCTTGTCCTACTTGCTCGCCGGCATCCGCCCAGTCAAGGTCACCATTGTAATCAATCCATACTCTCCAATACTCAGTAAAGGTTTGACCTGAAAAGGCAGGAGTAAGGTTTATAGTATAAGCAGATCCAGCAGCAAGGGTAGTGCTGAGTGCTATGTAATTGCCATAACCACTATTGTTACCACTTGTATTGTTGATGGATCCAAGGGTTACTTTGTTGATCCATTCATCAGTAGTATTCGTACCATTTGAGGAGCAATATGCAGGAGGTGGAGGTGGTGGAGGAGGGCCACAAGGACTTAGACAATTACCGGTAGCATTTACGGTGTTTCTAATTACGTTTCCAGGTTGAGGACCAAAACCAAGTGTGAAATTTATACCAACATTTTGAAGGTGACAATAGCTCATCATAGTGCCTCCACCAGCAGGATAACCAGGAAGTGCACAAGATCCTTCAACAGATCCAGAACAACCATCGATTGCAGTATTGTTACCATTCCATACGCATGCATGTGTATGACGCGATCCGATCAGGTGACCCATTTCGTGTGTGGTCACCATAACATCCCAGCTGTAAGTTGGTACATTGGAATAAGATCCATCAATACTGCTGAAGCATTTACTTAGATCAGGATTGGAATTACAAATTCCATTAAAACCTGCGGCAATACCCCCACTGGCATGATAAGAGACCAATTGAGAAAGGTCACCATTAAAACTACCAGTATTAGCCTGGTACGAACTCAACATCGCACTTGATGTTCCACCAGTATAAGGACTGTTGGTGGTCCATGCATAGATTTCATTAATGCTCATGTTGATAGTTTCACTACCATACAGGGTGATGACCTGGTTAAATAAACCAGTGATATAGTTTGTCGCAGGTGTTGCTCCACCTTTTTGTGTAACGATATCATCATCAATCTCTATATAGAGTCTCACACAATCACCAGCATCACGACCTTGAGGAAGGTCTTTCAATTGATCTTCGGTATAACCGATACCATCATCCATGGTTCCGCATACGAAGTCACTCAAACGATCAAGGTCTTTATCATTATATAAAACATGCTTGTTATCACGATCATTAAGGATCGGTCCAATCACGGTATTGCCTTGATCAGAACTAATCAATGCCATTACCTGGTCATTAAACACAGATAAGGCTACTACTGAATTAGGTTGACCTTCGATAATTCCTTGATAATGGATACCAGGTGTATAGTCAATAGGAATGCCGGGACTGTCGCTGGTGTATAGGGCAAATTCACTTGTAAAAATGTTGTGCTTCATCAGGACAAGTGTCATGTTGGAACGCTCTGTGACCGGGATACTCAATTTGATGAAACCGTTTTTGTCTTGGTTATTCATCAGGGATTGAATATCCTCTTGATTCAAGGTAAGGACGGTCCCTTCTTGCAATCCTTCCATTTGGAACGATCTGTTTTGGATATCATTGGATTGGAACTGCAGCAGGTTGGCTTCTTGTGGCTTTTGTCCTGAAGCCTGTAAAGCATCAATTTGCCTGGCAATGTTTTTTTGGCCGGTCACGATGCCGATAGAAATCAATGCCAATAATGTGAGTAGGAATCTAATCATGATGGGGGAATTAAGGAAGGTGGTTGAAAAACTTGTGAGGAAAAGTATTGGAGTTAGTGGATTTAAACCTTTAATTCATCATGTTCAAATAGGATGATTTATTGATTAGGAACAAGAATGAATAAAGCAGAAAAGTGCCTTATCCTTCATGCCTATCGGCCACTAAAAATTGGAAAAATTCTCCAAACCACAAAATCTAACCAAAGACGGTCATAAAAAGGCCACACAATGGGTTCCTTTTTACTGCAAAATCGCCCTAAAGCCCCTGCTATTATTCAGGTTTTTTACTTTTTGCCTCGTTATATTTAGTCGTTACGAGTTCTACTACTTTTTCTTGCTCCTCAATCTGGGCCTGGGTAGTGGCCTGTGCTTCAAGATTGGCTGTTATATCTAGCTCAGCCTGTTTGATTTTGGCTTCTGAATCAGCTACCACTTTATGCAGGCTTGCATTTTCCTTTTTTAATTTTTCATCAGTGCTTTCCAGTTTGGCCAGCAATTTCTGTTGCAATTTGTATTCTTCAGGATTGTCTTTGACGGATTCCACTACTGCCTTCTGGTTGGCGATATCTGCTTTAGAAACTTCCTGTGAGCGCTCGTTTAGCGGAATATCAGTATTTGCCTGTTCAATTTTTGCATTGTTATCTGCGATGATTTTGTGCAGGTTTTCATTTTCCTTGACCAGTTTAGCTTGCGCACTTTCCAGCTTCTCTAACTTCTTCTGTTGCGCTTCCAAGTCAAGTGCGATCATATCCGCATTCACTTTTATGGCGAATGATTTTAAAAAATGTTCTGCTTTTGCGTATTCAGGTTCTTTTGAGGTCAGGTAATTTCCTCCTCGGCTGAACCATACAGTTAACTCTGTACCGTCTGATGCCTGGGCAGAGTAACTATAAACGTTCATCAATTCACCACCTCCTATTTCTCCGATATGGATGCCCTGTATAACGGATTCTTTGGATCCTTTCACCTTTTCCACTTTGCCATAATTCTTGGTGAATTCTTTCCATTTTGTTTCTACAAATTTCGGGTCAGCGCCTTTGAGTTGAAGGACAAGGGCAGGCTGAACACCAGTAATCATGGGCCTGCTGTCCGATGTAACCTGGGAATAGGACATGCTTATGCCAGAAAGGAGGATAACCAGGGAGAAGAAATATCGTTTCATAAGGCTGTTTTTTGAAAAAGGGCTAGTGCTAAAAGGGTTCGTCAAGCTTTCCATATACCATAAGGAAAGATAGGGGGTTTAAATTACTAAGAAAATCGAGAAAACGGCCGTTTAACAAGCCTTTAACGTGGTGGAATAGATAAAAGAGGACGATAAAAATTGAGCACTAGTTCAAGAAGCAGGTTTGACGAGCGTGAAAACCCGGGAAATATTAAAACCAAAACGCACCTGACCTTCACTCCATTTTCCATCTGTTTCGGCAATAAATCCTTTTTCGATCATGGCGGTACTGTTTGTAAAATGTAACTGGAAGACATGGCCTCCAGTCTCTATATCAACTCCAATCGATAGCGAATTGGTATAATCTTCAGCAAGTTGGTCGGGCAGGACATAGATCCATTCACCATTTAAAGAAAAGCGCTTATTGAGTTTGATGCGACCTGCGAAGCCAAAAGCAATGACATCATTTTTTTCAGCTGCGGTTTTAACCAGGTTGCGATGTACCCAGCTCGGAGAAAGTTGTAAGCTGAATACATTGTTGAACTTCCGTCCAATAATCAACTGCGTAGCATAAGAAACCTTTGAACTGAAGAGATTATCTCTTTCCGGGACTGCCCATTTCAATGTAGAGATAGCCGTGGTCCCGAGGATGGCTAAGGTTATAGGCATATTTTTCAAACCCGTGCTTTGCCGGAGGATCTTAAACTTCAGATATCCATCATAAGTTTTTTCATAGCTACTCCTTCCGATACCTACTGTCAGGCGATCCGAAATTCCATAATCCGCACCCAGGCGGATGGTAGACTCATCAAGGCCAAAAAGCTCATAAATACCGCCATTGATAAATCCAAATCGGTGGGAAATCTTTATATCGAGTACACCCGCGGAAGTGCTCTCCAGGGAATGGAGATTGATGACCCGATTAGTTTTAAAACTGGCTGCCGCATACTCGGTAGTCTCCTCTCTCCCAAGTAATGAAAGCAATTCCTGCTCCTCCTGTGCGTTTGAACGCACAAGAACGACAGCCAATATCGTGATGAGCCCGAAACGGTAAGCGCTTCGAAGGCGATCAATTTGTTTCATCCATTAACTTCAAATCTGCTGAAACGGTCACTTTTACCTTTTCAGCTATATTATCCTTCACCACTTTTGGCTTTTCGATGTCAAAATCCGCAACAACGATATCAAACGATGTCGTCGCGGCGACATTTCCTCCTTTAATAGTCAATTTTCCTGTTGTGGTCACCGGCTTAGTTACCCCATGCAAAGTTAAATCACCTTTGATGGTTGCCGAATATACTCCATCTTTTCGCATGTTGATATCCTGCATATTGGTGACCACGCCTTTAAAGAGCCCTTTTGGGTATTTATAACTCTCCATATAATTTTCATTGAAGTGGTCCTGCATGAGGGCCTTTTCAAACTGAAAACCTTTGATTAAGACAGAACATTCCAGTTTCCCGGTTGCGACATCTAACACAATCAAGGAATTATTGTTCGAGGATTCAATTTTCTCCAATGGTGCCTGGGACAAAAAGGTGATCCTACCGGTTTTGGTATAATACTTTTGCCCGGTGACCGATTGCGTCCACATGACAAGAGTAAAAACCGTCAGGAAAAATAGTGTTCTCATAATGCATTCTCAATTATTGGGGGCGCCAACTTCAACCCAAATTTCAATCTGATGTATAGCACAATCCGGAAGCTTTGAAGCGTCTTCCGGCATTGGATTGAATCCTTCTTCATGTTTTATGGAACCAATCAACAATTCATCATCTACCGATGCCTTTAAGTTATCGTACCCTTCCAATGGATATCCGCTAGATGGGGCGATAGCACTATGACATCGTATACAATTCTGATTGATGATCGGTGCTACGGTACCTGAATAAGTGACATTCAATGTGTCACAAGGGTATAAATCCTCTTCATTATTGGATACGCATGATGACGGTAGTAACATCAAACCATAGAGTACACACAAACCGAAGAAAATACTTTTCAATCCCAATCCCATATCCGAAGCTTACAATCTAATTCCACATGTTAATAAACCTAAAACTATCCATTCAGCGCGTTGGGTATTGGAATATTCTACTCAACGGGCATGATGATAGGCTGAATCGGAAGTATTATAACCTGATATTTTCCTACATCAATTCTCCTTCAAGCCATTTTTTAAAGTAGGGGGACTTTTCCGTACTGACGATAACGTCTTCATGCGCCGGCGGGATAAGATCGATTTTCACCCTGGCTTTTGAATAAGCATGCATATGTTGGATGGCATCGAGGTGAAGGATGTATTGCCTGTTGATGCGGAAAAATTTAGCCTGGTCAATCATCTCTTCGAGATTTTCGAGGGTATAATCCAGGGGATATTTCCGGCCATCCCGGGTCATCATAAACGTAATCTTGTCAGAGGTGTAGAAGTACGCAATATCATGTTGATGGACAAGTCGCAGGCTTTGACCCATTCGGATCAGAAACCGTTTTTCAACAGGTTGTTTCGAAAGCAATTTGCTTACGATTTCCTTATAGTCATATTCTTTCTGTTTCTCTGATTTGAAGCGAGCCAAGGCAGCTTCCAGTTCTTCCTGCTTGATGGGCTTCAGGAGGTAATACAGGGCATTCATTTTAAAAGCTTCTACTGCATATTGATCATAGGCGGTAGCAAAAATGATCCCGATCCCTTTAAAAGAATGATGACGGAACAATTCAAAGGCGGATCCATCCGCGAGATGAATGTCCATAAAAATAAGTTCGGGCAGGTCTCCTGCATCGAGGAAATTGAGTGTCGATTCAACACCTTCGGTAACACCCATGATGATTGCGTTTGGCTCTGCTTTGCGAAGCATATTCTGCAATCTGGTGGCTGCCGGTTTTTCATCTTCTACAATAAGGATCTTCATTGGTTAGGATCGCTTTGAATGATTGGAATCTTGACTGCAAAAGTATCAGGTGTATGGGTAATTTCAATCTTTTCGCGAGTAAGATACTGGTACCTGGCTAAAAGGCTGCTTAGCCCAAACCCGGTTGACTCAACTGAATCATGGAACTTGGGTTGAACAGGGTTCGATACGGTTACCCATTCGTTATCAACAGTAAGCGTTATGGTTAAAGGTTTTTCCTTTGAAACGATATTGTGCTTGATGGCATTCTCGACCAGGAGTTGAATGCTTAATGGAGCTATCCAGCCATTGTTTTGATGGATGTTCTCTTCAATTACCAGGTTGTCACCATATCGTTTGTGCAGAATGAAAGAGTAATTCCTGACCAGGTTAAGTTCCTCTTCAATTCGGATAAGTTCAGCATTTCGATGCATGAGTACTCCTCTGAAAAAAGCAGAGAGCTGATCCACATAATCAACGGCAGCAGGCTGATCTTCTTCAATGATTCCGGCAAGGGTATTAAAGCTATTAAAGAGAAAGTGTGGATTGACCTGGGCCTGGATAGCATGGAGCCGCAACATCGTTTTTTCCTTTTCGAGGTTATGTAGGTTTTTAATTCTTTTGATCCTGCTCAGGATATATTTAAACACAATCCAGGAAACAATCAACAAAATGCCAACGATAAACCACCACCTAAAATAAAAAGGATAAGGCACAAGGAAGGTCCTGCGAAATGTACCGGCATTGCGAAAATCATCATGGTAAGCACCTTCTACTACAAAGGTGTAGGTCCCGGGTGATAGCCTGCTATATACCGCGCGACCATCACTAGTGTTAATCCAATGCTGATCATGTCCCTCAAGCATGTAACGATACCGGATCCTCGACGGATCCTGAAACCACAAGCCTATAAAACGAATATCAAGAAAATTACTATCTGGACTAAGCCTGGCACCTTCACTTCTGTACAAAGATGAAGGAGAAATAGATTCGAGATGGATTCTCACATATTGTCCGGAATCCTTGGGTTGTGGAATATAATGCCACACTTCATTTGCATCCGCTATCCAGACAGAGCCATCATGATCGGTAGTCACCGCATTGAGGTTAAGGTTAGTTGAAAAAGATTTCAATCCTGAACTTTCACCATATCTCATGATTTCTCCCCAGCTTTTAGCGATCTGGATTCCTTCTTCACTAATCATGATGATCTCATTTTCACCTGAAGTCACAAGGCTTTGCGTGTGCCCTTCTGTATTTTGAAAATGATTGATCATTTTTCCAACATTATCCAATTGAAATACCTGGCCTTGTGAACCGGAAACCCAAATCGAATTGTCTGATCCCTGCGTTAAACTATAAATGGTTTTTAGATCATTGTTTTCTGAAACAGAAGAGGGTAATGAAATGTCAAAATTCCTGAACTGATTTTCGTGAAGTGTGTATAAACCTTTTCCGGCTGTAGCAAACCAGGTCCGACCATCTTTGGCGGCAAACACATCATACACGTAGCCTTCCGGAAAATTGAATTTTTCAAAAAAACCTGCAACAAGGATATCCTTTTCAAACTGATTGTCGATCCAGTCGATCTGCGTTATACCACCAAGCGTGGCAAGCCAAATTGTCTTGTTGCGGCCGTCAATGTTGAGAATACTGTTATTAGATAAATTATTCTGTTCTGTAAGCCTGGCAAAACGGTGTGATTGCGGATCCAAACAATACAATCCCTGCCCAAACGTGCCGATCCAAAGTTTTTCGGTTGGGTCAGTGTATAAGGAAAGAACATTTATCTTTTCTTTTTCCAGGAGCTGTGTGACTTTGCCTGAAGATTGATCCATGGCGAATAAACCTTTTTCGCTTCCAAGCCAAATTGTGTGATCTGCAATCTCAATGGCTTGGATGCCATTCAACCCAGGCGTCCAGAATTCAAATCTGGTATTTGCGGTGGACAATTTATTTCCTGTAGAGACCCAGAGCATTCCAGTTCGATCATATAATATGGTTCCGATTGTACTGTTAAACTCGGTGGGCAATGGAATGTGTTGACCCAGGAGTGAAGAGGAATATCGACTCAAAGTGTGTTCTGTACTAAACCAAACCTCCCCAGGGCGACCATATACTAAACCTGTGATATTTCCAGAAACAGGATCCGGAGGTAAACAAATGACCAACGAATCGTTATGAAACTGATATTTTGCCAGGCCATGATCGTACATGCCGATCCAGATATCTCCGTTTTTATCCTCTTCCAGTTGATTGACAATTTCATCCGGCAATCCATTTTGCCGATCAAAATGTTTTAAAGATTCATCAGGACCAGGATTATAAATCCATATACCATTATCTGTAGCCAACCATAAACGATCTTGATCATCTAATAATGCATCGTAAATATCACCAACAGATGCAAGTGCCTCATATTGTAATCGAATCAAAGTACCGTCCACCAATTTCCAGGTACCTTTCCCATAAGTGGTAATGAATGTACCATTTGAAGGGCTATAAAGAATTTTAGTTATAGCAGCACCTTTGAGCGAGTCTGTCATTAACACTACTTCCTGATCATAGAGATTTACGAGATGCACGTATCCATCATCGTATCCAACCCAAATTTGATTTTCATTACTTTCTGCGATTGCTGTCACTTCGATTTTTTGCAGATCTGGTCGTTGTATGGAATTATACTTACGGCCATCATAAGTAAATAGCCCCTGGTCTGTTCCCAGCCATAACAAGTGATCTGAGGATTGAAACAATAAACTGATTTCCCTGACTTCAGTTAAGGAAGGTTCTTCCCTGAAATAAAACTCCTGCCCTAGGAGTGGCCATGTAAAAATGAAGAGTATAGTTGCAAGCGCTAATCTCATGGTTTATCTACACGAAGCAGGGTTGCTTGCACAGTGACAGCAATCTCCTGTGCTATTTTTTGATTGACGATCCGAGGGACTTCGATCTGGTGATCAGCAAGCGGCACCATAAAGGTCGCAGTCAACTTGAGGGAAGTTCCGTTAGAAATGACTTCAGCTTTCAGAATGCGTTCTTTTGAAATACCATGAATGTTGAGCTGTCCTTTTGCGCGAACCTGGTATGTGCCGGATTGACTTAGGGTGACTTGTTCAATGATTTTGCCGGAGAATTCGGCGACAGGATACTTATCAGTTTCCATGTAATTCTCATAGAAGTGTTGTTGCTGCAGCCCATTGTTAAATCCTTCAAAGGTCCGGATGGCTGCAGAGAAAGCAAATATTAGTTTCTCTGCATCGATGATGCCTTCCATTTTTTTTGAAGAGGCGGAAATGACTTCTAAGGGAGCCTCAGAAATGAAAGAAATGATTCCGCTTTGAGTTTTATAGGTTAGTTGTGCTTCAGCGATTAACGGAATGAACAGAAACAACCACAGTATGCGGATGATTCTACCGGGATCATATAATCCGGCTAAACCTTCCATTCTTCTTCTCTTCTATATACAACGCCTTTAAACAAGGCTACAATATCATCTCCACGTAGGATGCGAATATGATAGACCGCAATTTTATTTCCAAGAGAAGCCTCTTCTGCAATAGCGGTCAGGATATCACCTGTTTTCACAGGTTTGAGATGGTTAATCGAAGTTTCGATCGACACTGCTTTTCTTCCTCTTGCATTTGAAGCGAAAGCCAGTGCACTGTCAGCAATAGCATACGTAATCGCACCATGTGTAATTCCAAATCCGTTGACCATTTCCGGGCGAACCTCCATTTCAAGTGTGCAGTATCCTTCACCTTCTTCTATTCTTCGGATACCTAACCACTGGCTAAAGAGGTCCCCATCATACATATGGTCAACGATCTTGTTCATCCGTAAAAAGTTTGGTTTGCTTTTGCCATTTTCCTCAGGAGCATGCTGCACCTGTATCGGTCTTCGTGATAGTCGTTGTACAATGCATCAAGCTGAGTTACACACGCTTCAATTCCGATTTCATCTGCCCATCGTAGTAATCCTTTTGGATAATTTACACCAAGCGTCATGGCCAGGTCAACATCATCTTTTGAAGCGATTCCAAAATAAACGGCATCTGCGGCTTCATTGATAAGCATGACGAGAATTCTGTTGAAAATAAAATCATGACCTGGTGAAATGGATCCTGTACTTGCCGCAGTAGTTTCTTTATAATCATAATAACCTCTTCCTGATTTTCTGCCATACCACCCTGCTTTCACAAGATTAACTTGCATTTGAGATGGCTTGTATCGCGAATCGAAATGCATCGCTGTCCAGACAGAACGTGTTACCGCTTCGTTGATATCATTACCGATAAAATCCATGAGTTCAAATGGTCCCATTTTGAATCCACCGAATTCTTTCATCGTCAGGTCTATAACTGCTGGAGTTGCTAATTGTTCTTCGGCAATCTTTAATGCTTCGCCATAAAAAGGACGAGCGATACGATTGACAATAAATCCGGGAGTGTCTTTTGCTTTTACCACCTTCTTGCCCCACACCGTGATTTCTGCAACCACTTGATCAACTATGGACTGCGAAGTTTGCAATGCAGGAATCACTTCAACCAACTGCATTAATAAAGGTGGATTGAAGAAATGGATGCCAATAAATCTTTCCGGGTGTTTTAAACCGTTTGCTAAACCTGTAATGGATAAAGAAGAAGTATTTGAAGCAAGCACTGCATCTTCAGCGAGAAGTGGTTCAATAAGCGCGTATAATTTTTTCTTCTCAGCTTCATTTTCAACAATGGCCTCAATAACCAATGCACTGTTTTTTATTCCATCTATACTTTCTACAAAATAAATCCTTCCGAAAACAGCTTTCAGCTCCTGGTCAGTGATCTTTCCTTTCGAAGCGAGTTTGTTTAGGGAATCTTGAATGTTGTCCCTCGCTTTGATTCTGCAGTCTGCAATAGCATCGTATATGATGACTTCATTCCCGGCTAATGCGGCTACAAGGCCAATTCCTGTTCCCATGGCTCCCGCCCCTATGATCGCTATCCGCTTCATTTACCAGTAAAGTTTGCTTTTCGTTTTTCCAGGAAGGCTTGTACACCTTCTTTATAATCTGCTGTTTTACCAGCGGTTGTCTGAATTTTTTCTTCCACATCCAATTGGTCAGAGAGGTTGTTTTCCAGAGAAGCATTCAACGCCCTCTTGGTTAATGCCAGTCCTCTCGTAGGCATGTTGGCTACACGATTAGCTATCGTTGTTACATAAGCATCCCATTCTAATTCAGGGATAGCTTTATAAATCATTCCCATAGACTCTGCATCTTTCGCTCCAACTTTTTCACCCAACATCATCAATGCACTTGCTCTTTGAAATCCAATCAAACGCGGAAGATGATATGTGCCTCCGCTATCCGGGATAAGTCCTATGTGACTGAAGGCTTGTAGAAAATAGGCGGATTCTTTAGCCACCACAATATCACAAGCCAAAGCAATATTAGCTCCTGCACCTGCAGCTGGTCCATTGACTGCTGCTATTACGGGGATTTCGAGATCACGCAAACGAGTGATGATTGGATTATAATGTTCGGCAACGATATTCTGCAGGATAGGACCATTTGGGTCGGTCACTTCGTTGAGATCCTGACCTGCGCTGAAAGCTTTTCCTTCACCGGTGATCACAATGCAACGTGTACCGTCAGCCGCACATTGATCAAGCAATGATTGCAAGCCAAGGGCCATTTCGCGGTTGAAACTATTAAAACGGTCTGGTCGGTTGAGCCGGATATAAGTGACAGCACCTTCTTTTGTATGGATTAAAGTGCTAGTGGAATGGGCAGTCATAAGTTGAATATTGTAATTGTACTATAAAGTAAAGCTATTTCAAAAACTCATCAATCCATATACAAGGCAAGGCCTTTGAGGTAATGCCCTTCGGGGTGGAAGATAGAGACAGGGTGGTCAGGTCCTTGGCCAAGTTCGTGTACTACTCTTGCTAATCTTCCTGATTCGATTGCTGCCGCTACTATGGTATTATGGAACAAAGGTTTGTCTACAACCTGGGAACAAGAAAAGGTAAACAGCATGCCTCCTTTTTTGATGCGAGACATAGCCATCATGTTGAGACGTTTGTAAGCTTGAACAGCATTGTGTCTTTTGCTCAAGCTTTTGGCGAATGCAGGTGGATCCACGATGACGATGTCAAACATCATGTCTGTATCACCAAGCCATGTCAACACATTTTCTTTTAAAGATTGATGTGTGCCATTAAACGTATTGAGTGTTAGATTTTTTTCAAGCAATTGAATTGCGCTTGCTGATGAGTCGATCGAAACCACACTTTTAGCACCACCTTGTAAAGCGTACACAGAAAAACCCCCTGTATAACAAAAGCCGTTGAATACATCTTTTCCAAAAGCGTAGCGTCTGACGAGGTCCCTGTTTTCACGTTGATCGAGAAAGAAACCTGTCTTTTGACCGGTAGCTACATCGATAGAAAACGTAACCCCATTTTCCATAACAATCAATTCACCTTCAAATTTTCCCTGAACCCAATCATCTGTGATTCGGTGAGAAAAGTTGGAGGGTAAAGCATCTTTACTTTTTGCATAAACCGCCTCAATTCCTATAGAAGTAATTCTGGTCAATGCTTTTGAAATATCAGGAAGAGCTTTGTACATCCCGATCGAATGAGCTTGCACTACAGCGACCGGTCCATATACATCGATGATCAATCCTGGAAGTTGATCTCCTTCTCCATGAACAAGGCGAAAGGTATTGGTGAAGCCTGGTTGAGGAATACCTAGAGAAACTCTGCATTGTGCAGCTGCTTCCAGTCTGGCTTGCCAGAAATCAGCATCTACTTTTACTTCTTCAAAAGCCAGCAGTCGAACCGCGAGGCTACTGTCCTGGTAATGACCGGTTCCAATGGTATTACTTCTCGAATCCTGGACAAGAATCGTATCCCCGTCAGTTAGTCCTTCGGTTCCGGATTGTATGGCACGTGAGAAAATCCATGGATGGCGACGGAGTACAGATTGTTCACGTCCGTTATGGAGCTTGATGATTTGCATAGCAGGCAAAGGTAGCTCCGCTTATGGACAGGAGTATTAAAAGCACTTGAAATATTCAAACGGCTCCAGACAAGTGAGGCATTTGTATGAAGCCTTACATGGTGTTGCACCAAATCTGCTGATCAATTCCGTTTCTATTGATCCGCATTGAGGGCAGTTTCTTGGCTTTCCTTCATATTGCTGTTCGGATGCCTTTCCATTTGGTGGAGCTATACCGTAAGCATTGAGTTTCTCTTTTCCTTCTTCGCTGATCCAGTCTGTGGACCAAGGTGGAGAGACTTCCATTTCAATATGGATATTTTGATATCCTGAATCTTCGAGTTTAGCTTTTACCAAAAAAGGAATGACATCAATCGCAGGACACCCGGAATACGTGGGTGCAAGGTCAACACGCCAATGGCTATTTTCTGGTCTGATATCAAGCACCATACCAAGGTCCACAATGGATACAATAGGAATTTCCGGATCAGCGACGTCATGAAGACAATCCGCGATCTGTCTCCTGGTGATATGATCCTTTATTTGCATCGATTGTAAAACGACAGAAGGCCGTTACCAGTTCATTTGTGGAAAGGTCCGCTGCATGTATTGCAGTTCGGTCAGGATATAACCCATGTGTTCAGTATGCTTACCTTCTTTTCCTCCATACAGCATCACTTCTTTCTCAGGCAATTTCAAACCAGCTTCTGTAGCTATAGATGAAACGCGTTGCATCCATTCAGCTTCAAGAGTAGTGACATCAAGTGTGTAAGACTCATTAAGGAGAGCAGTCTCGTAAGAAGCCATTTTGAATAATTCGCCAGTAAATCTCCATAAAGCGTCAACACTTTCCTGCATAATCCTGTGGCTTTCTTCTGTGCCATCTCCTAAGCGTAATAACCATTCGCTGCTATAGCGATAGTGGTATTTAATTTCCTTCAGTGATTTGACTGCAATGGCATTAAGTTGAGCGTCGGGATGATGTGTAAGACCTTCAGTTTGGATCAGGTGAAAAGCATCGAAGAAAAACTGGCGAGCTATGGTAAGTCCGAAGTTCTTATTGGGATGCTCGACAAGCAGCAGATTTAAATACTCATTTTCATATCGAAGCATGGCCAATGTATCCTCATTTGTTTTCTGACCAGGCATGGAGGCGATATACTGGTATATCATCCGGGCTTGCCCGATCAGGTCCAGGGAAATATTTGTTAGTGCGATATCCTGTTCGAGCACCGGGCCATGACCGCACCATTCGCCCAAGCGTTGGCCGAGGATGAGGGAGTTGTCTGCCAGATGGAGGAGGTATTTGATTTTAGGATCCATTGTTTCTTTTGGATTGAGAGGTAAAATTACCACGATTTAGGAGAAGGGAGCAAGGGAGCAAGGGATGAATGGAGGAAGGGAGCAAGGGATGAAGGGTAGCAAATCGTAGCGAAGCGTAGATCCCGCAATGCAGCGAAGCCATTAAGCGGGAGGGCAATTGACAATTGACAATTGGCAATGGACACTTGGTAACAGACAATTGGCAAATGGCAAAACGCAATAAATGGCTATTTATTAGTATGATATACATTGATATTTATTTAATGTAGACGTATATTTAAAATAAAGCATTTAGGCTTGAGTCAGGTTATTTTCTTAAATCGTAAATAGTTTTATCAAAGTCATGCCTACCAAAATGGCTTTATTCTCGAAATATTACTATATTTATCTTAATATCAATCAATTAAAGATTATAATATTTTATCATATTATAATATAATAATTATGTATCCCGTATTGCCCACGGCATATCAAAGGGCTAACTTTGACCCTTTATTAAATGCCGCTTACCCATGAAGTCTCACCTCAGATTTTGGCCCCTCGCCATTGTATTATTGACTTTTGCCTCTTGCTTGGAGCCTGAAGACCCAATCGAATACCTTCCTTCTACCGCACCGGTTGCCCAGGTATCAAACGATATCGTTTGGGATTGGATGGAATTATACCTGTCAATTGAACAAGACCTCCCGGGATTCAGGCCTACTCCTACCTGTAGAGCTCTTGCTTACATCAACATGGGCGCATACGAAACCGCTATCCCAGGAATGGAAGATTTCAAATCGCTCAGCGAAGTAATAGATGGATTTCCTGCTGTGCCTTTAGATGCTGAAGCATTCCAGGTTGATTGGGCGATTGCACTCAATGCCTATTATGCCAGGACATTTAAATTCTTCCTATTTAATGCTTCCCAAGAACAAGTTCAGGATATTGAAAGCTTAGAATTAAGCCAACTAAACCTATTGAGCCAGGATGTCCCTCAGGGCATTATAAATGAATCCATCATCTGGGGCCAGAAAGTAGCTAATGCAGTTATTACTTTCTCTGAAACAGATCGTGAAGGCGCGACACAAGTCCACAACAGCCGCCCTAATGAATATTTCCCACCGTCAGGCAATGGCTTATGGATACCTACTTCTCCAGACTATAGTGAGGCATTATTCCCTTATTGGGGAAAAGTAAGAGCTTTTGCATCTACACCATCCGACCTTACAGCTCTCCCTCCTTATTATGCATACAGCACTGATCCAAACAGCGATTATTATAAAGACAATCTTGAAGTAAACGAGTCTGTTGTAAATATGACGCATGAGAACAGGTGGATTGCAGAGTTCTGGAGCGATGACCTTACCGGGTTGACTTTTAGCCCTCCAGCGCGGATCGTAGCAATTGCCAACCAGGTAATCAAGCTTGAAAAATCGAAACTGGATGAGACGCTTCACTTGTATTGCAGACTCGGGATTGCCTTAAACGACGCTTCAGTTGCAGCATGGAAATCAAAATACATCTACAATACTGAGCGTCCTGAAACCTATATCAGAAAATATATCAACCCTGAATTTAAAACCATCCTTGGTGAAGCAATAGACAATCCCGGATTGACACCATCTTTCCCAGGCTACCCATCAGGTCATAGCACATTTGGAGGTGTAGGCTGGAGAATCCTCGAGCATTTTTTCGGAGCCCAATATGAATTCACCGACCTGTGTCACCAAGGAAGACCAGAATTTAATGGCTATCCAAGGACCTACAATTCATGGAAAGAAATGGCTGAAGAGGACGCTTTTTCAAGGATTCCATTGGGAGTTCATATCCGTATGGATTGCACCGAAGGATTGCGCCTCGGAAACCTGATTGGAGTTAGAGCACTTGATCTCGAGCTGCAGAAGTAAAGCTTAATGAGTGACATTTACCATAAAGGGAAAGGTTGGCCATTTGAGCCAACCTTTTTCGTTTACTTTTACCACTGTTCAGGCTGGAGCATGGTTTAGGTCACTCCTGACCAGGATTTTAATAAGCAACTTTCAATACCTGCTTTGCGTTTTACGCTATACATTTTATCCCGATGAGGTTTAGCATTCTATTAGCACTGTTTTTAACGCTCCTGTCTTTTCAGGCTAGTGGTCAGAATTCCAAACTGGCTGACCAGTATTACCTGGAAGGAGAATACCAGAAAGCAGGTGACCTCTATCTCAAGCTGCACGAAACAGCCAAGAAGAACAACAATTACATCTACTTCAACAAGTATATCGAATGCCTGCTTGCTCTTCGTGAATACGCACAAGCAGAAAAAGAAATCCTCGAGCAGATGAAGGCTCAACCGGATAATTATTCGATGTTGGTCACGCTGGGAAATGTTCAGGAACGAACCGGTGAATATGAAAAAGCCCAGGCTTCTTACAGGCAAGCTATTGAAAAACTTCCAGCCCGTTTAGATGCCATTACCAGTCTTGGTAATGCTTTCCTAAGCCAGGCTAAGTATGATGAAGCAATCGAAACCTATGAAAAGGGTGAAGTGCTTCTAGGTAAAGATGGAACCTTTTCCTACCAGCTAGCTGACCTGTATAAGCGAAATGGGAATACTCCGAAGATGATTGAACAATACCTGTACAATCTCCAAGCAAATCCGGATCGTATCGAGAATATTCAAAACATGTTGCAACGGTCACTCAAGCCGGAAGATTATAATGAGTTGCTATCACAGCTTTATGTTTTCATCCAGGACTATCCAGAAACGGATTATTTCCCCGAGATGATCGCCTGGACGTTTATGCAGCAAAAGGATTATAGCAAAGCAATGCGGCAGGCAAAAGCGCTAGATAAGCGTATGGCTGAAAATGGACTCAGAGTTTATCGTCTCGCTACGATTGCTGCCAACGACAAGGACTATGCCACTGCGATCGATGGGTTTGAATATATATTGGCCAATCAAAGTCCGGGATCACCATATTATCTCGAAGCGAAACGAGCCAGCCTTTCCACAAAGCGTAAGCAGATCACAGAAAATTATAATTATACTACAGATCAACTTCGAGGACTAGAAGCAGAGTATATCACATCTATCGAAACTTATGGCATTCATGCAGGAACGGCGACGATTGTTTCCGAATTGGCAATGCTTGAAGCATTATACATCAATGATCTCCCAAAAGCGATTTCATATCTAGAACAAATCATCAATCTTGCAGGAATCAATAATTATGTTCAGGCGTATGCCAAACTTGATCTAGGTGATTATTACCTCATGTCAGGTGAAGTCTGGGAAGCCACATTGCTCTATTCACAAGTGGATAAAGCATTGGTAGAAGAATTGATTGGTCAGGATGCCAGGTTCAGGAATGCTAAGTTGTCTTATTACAACGGAGATTTCGAATGGGCACAGACACAGTTTGATATTCTCAAAACTTCCACCTCCAAACTCATCTCCAACGATGCACTTGACCTGAGTATTTTCATCATGGACAATCTTGGTCTGGATAGCAACACACATGCTCTCGGAGAATATGCCAAAGCCGAATTGCTGATCTTCCAGAACAAACTTGATGAGTCCATCGAAAAACTTACTATCCTAGGCAACCTGTATTCCGAACACGGCTTGAATGATGATATCCTTTATCTCAAGGCTCGTCTCTATGAAAAGAAGAGAGATTATAAAACAGCGGAAGCCATTTACCAGGAGATCATTGAGAAATATCCGAAAGAGATCCGCGCAGACAATGCATTATACAACCAGGCACAGCTTTATGAGCATCAATTGAATGATCCTGAAAAAGCAAAAGCCTGTTATGAAAAACTATTCCTGGAATATACAGACAGCACGTTTGCTATTGAAGCACGTAAGCGTTATCGAGAGTTACGAGGGGATTTTGATGAGGAAGGGCAAATGCAATGATGGGCATAGGGCATAGGGCATGGAGCATAGGGCTGAGGATGCACATCAGTTCGTAAATAAATTCAATAAACTAAACTTGCTAAACCAATGCCATCGAAGTTGGCATGGCTAAACTTTCTAAACGCTGTGCAGGACAGTTGATTCTGATCGATCAATCCTCAACTTGATCTTTTTCGATCAACCTGAATCCATTGCCATGGATATTCATGATCTGCAGGTTGTCATCTTTGCTTAGGTATTTACGGAGTTTGGTGACAAAGACATCCATTGATCTTGCCGTAAAATAATTGTCTTCGCCCCAGATCTTGGCAAGTGCTTCAGCGCGGGTGAGTACATCATTTTTGTGTTGGCAGAACATCTTAAGCAGATGGGCTTCTTTGGGAGATAATTTTTCCTTTTCGTTTCCATTTCCGCCTTGCCAGGTTAGGATACGCAAGGGATAGTTGAAAATGTATTCCCCAATCTTGTATTCCTTTACATCGTCTTCCTTATCTATACCTTTATTGACCCGGCGAAGGATAGCCTGGATGCGAAGCAAGAGTTCTTCTGAATTGAAAGGTTTGGCCAAGTAATCGTCAGCACCGATTTTAAATCCTTCCAGCACATCCTCTTTTAGATTTTTGGCAGTAAGGAAAATGATGGGCATTTCTTTGTCTTTCTCCCTGACCTCGCGGGCAAGTGTGAAACCATCTTTCCTGGGCATCATGACATCAAAGATGCATAAGTCAAAACTACCTTTCCGGTAGGTTTCCAAACCCATGACGCCGTCTGATGCCAAAGTGACATCGTAGTCGTTCATTTCAAGATATGATTTCAATACATCCCCAAAATTCTGATCATCCTCCACTAATAGTATTTTACTCGCTGACATAGATTAAACAATTTTGGTGTCTCGTTCAAATGGTTGTTTTGCAATGTCACTTAGGGCCTTTCTGGTAAATCGGGAAGTATAAGATAAACTTACTTCCTTTTCCGGGTTCACTTTTTACATCGATACCTCCCTGGTGTGCGGTCGTGATGGCTTTCACATAACTCAATCCCAAACCAAACCCTTTCACATCATGCACATTACCGGTATGTACCCTGTAGAATTTATCAAAGATATGCTTTTGATCTTCTTTAGTCATACCAATTCCTTTATCCTCTACCACGATTTCTAACCCACCACTCCTGTTGTGGGTGCTAATCCTGATTTCCGGGGCATTTTCGGAATATTTATTCGCATTGTCCAGGAGATTATAGATCGCATTGCTGAGGTGGGTATGGTCGCCTTCAACAATAGGCTTACTGGCATCCAGTTGCACATCAATCCGGCCTTCCCGCTTCTGTACCTGGAGACTCAGATGTTCGACCGCCTGCCGGATAACCTCATGCATATCGACTTGGGTAACCTTTAAATGGAAATCCTTTTTATCAATCTGCGCCATCTGGAGAACCTTCTCAACTTGTTGTAGCATCCTCTTATTTTCTTGCCGGATGATCCCTACAAACCGATTGATTTTCACTTCATCACTGATCACCTTCGGGCTTTCGATAGAATCAGCTGCGAGTGAAATGGTGGCAATGGGTGTTTTAAACTCATGTGTCATATTGTTGATGAAATCATTCTTCATCTCCGATACTTTTTTCTGCCGAAGGATTACGTGTATGGTATAACTGAAACAAAAAAGCATCAACGATGTAAATAGAATGGCAGCCAATATGTAAGGCATAAGGGAATACCACAACCAACTGGTTTTATTTGGAAAATGAAGTTTCAGCCATCCCGGTGAATTTTTAAGATCAGTCCTGTAAAGAGCAACCTGGTATTTTGAATTGAAAAGACTTCTCGACTCAGGGTTATCCATATGGCTCGCTTCTGATTCATCCATATTGCCCACGACATAATTACCATTGATGATGATAAAATTTGTATCCACAGACTGAATGACCCCATATTGATATGGAAGATTAATTCCTCGATTTTCCAATTCCTCCTGGATAAACTGGGTTAATTTTTTGGGATCTATACGTTCAGCGATATCAGGTGGATTGTAACGACGTTGCTCATCAAGAATTTCCCAATAGGTACTTTGACGGCGCCAGTTGTCCATCGAATCAAGCAGGGAAATCAATTTTTCAGAGGAATACAAACTATCATTCAGCGCATCGAGATTTAATTTCATCTCATTGCTCATCATCCCGGATTCTTCCACAAATTCTGCAATCTCTTGTTGGATCATGACAGATGGGGCACGATTCAAGGTATTGAGCATTTCGAGCGGCACCTTGACTTCGATGGCCGTCAATCGTTCTTCAACCTGGTTTAAGGCTTCGATGACATTGGTGTCAAACCGCGATTCCTGTTGCTTCATGGACCAGTTGAACCAATAGACCTGGATCAAACTTGATCCAAGAAGTCCAATAGTCATCAGGATGATGATCAGCCAGATTGCTCTTTTACTCATATAGGAATGAGCAAAAATACTCCCGGGGATGGTATGTGACGCATTTTAAGGAAGGTTTAACCAATCCGGAGTGAGTTTGAGTGTGGGTGTGCGTGTGAAAAGGATAAAATAATTGCATCACAAAATTGTTGGAGCAAACTCCAACAATGGCCAATGCAGGAGTTTGCTCCTGCATTTCAGCCGGCATCTAAGTATCGAATCAAATGACTATTCCAAGACTTTAATTTTGATATTCCGGTACCACACTTTATCCCCATGATCCTGCAGGGCAATCTTGCCCTTAATGGAGCGGCCAAAAGATGGCATGTCCTTGAATTTTGATTTATTAATCATTTTAAACCATTCATCTGTATA
>Ga0157380_10000443_pt1 | contig 25341 bp, 19 predicted proteins | sample S35metaG_FD_119757 | JGI IMG/M metagenome (GOLD analysis project Ga0157380, IMG submission 119757) | Switchgrass rhizosphere microbial communities from Kellogg Biological Station, Michigan, USA - S3-5 metaG | ecosystem: Host-associated > Plants > Roots > Rhizosphere > Soil | place: USA...
CCAATACACGTGGCCGACTAATTACTACTACCCATCAACCAATTAGATAAACGAGGGCTATATTATAACTTCCAACCATCGATCACATCACATTTTACTACCTACTACTTACTTTTTACATCTCACATCTTACATCTTACATCTTACCTCCAACATCACCACCCAAACTAACCAACCTTCACACGCTGCTTCTGCGCCACGGATTTGTAAATAGCCTCAACAACTCTGATATCTTTTAATCCTTCTTCACCAGGCACAAGCATTGGTGTTCCGTTCATAATGGAAATCGCATCTTCATCCATTTGTTTTGCCTGCTGATTGGGAATGGTTGCGTTAAGCACCTTTCCATCACTAGTGACTCCTTTGAGACCACTGTAATTTTGGAAAGGCTCGAGCTTATACCAACCGTTGGCGAATTTTGTTTCCAAAGTATTGATTCCGCGACCGAACGTCGTTTCACAAACCGCAGTTACGCCTCCAGGAAATTCAAGATCGAAGTTCATCGTCTCTTCCACTTCAGTATAGATCTCTGGTCGCGTTGTTGATGCTCTGGCACTGACGGCGATGGGCTCTAAGCCGGTAGCATATCGCGCGGCATTTAAAGGATAAACTCCCATGTCGTACATAGCGCCTCCACCGAGACTTTTCTTTTGTTTCCAATGTGTCGTACGGTCATCGCGGTATCCGGCGGCAGCTGATGCACTTTGCACTTTTCCATAAACAAGTTCTTTCCGAATTTGAATAATCCGTTGGGTGTTGGGTTCATGATGTAAGCGGTACCCGATCGCGAGCTTCACTTTATTTTTCTTGCACGCATCGATCATATTTTTACACTCTAATTCAGTCATTGCCATCGGCTTTTCACACCATACGTGTTTTCCGGCTTTGGCTGCGCGAATGCTATATTCGGCATGCATTGAAGGTGGTAACACAATGTAGATTACATCAATGTCAGGGTTGTTGGCAATCGAATCGAAATTCTGGTAGTTGTAAATATTTTTATCAGGAATGTTGTGAAGCTGTTTCCACTTTTCCGCTTTTTCGGGAGTTCCGGTGACAATTCCTGCTAAGAAGCATTTTTGCGTTAACTGCAACGCCGGAGCAAGAAGGTCAGTGCTATAATAACCAAGGCCTACCAGCGCGACCCCCAGCTTTTCTTTTTTATTTTGAACGATGATGTTCGAAAATGCGTATTGGCTGACCGTAAGGCCGGCAAATCCAAGTGCAGTTTGCTGAATGAATTTTCTTCTATTAGTCATGATACGATTGCTTTGTTTGCTTTTAACGTGACGGACATTCAAGTTAGAGGTTCGACAGAATTTAACAAACATTATTTTGAGCGACTGGTTTCGCCCATGTGAAGCTTTAACCCGTGAGCTACAAGATTCAAGCAGCAAGCGACTTGGTTGAAGGTTGCGGCCAGGAGCTTGCTGCTGTTAACTGGCGGCATTTCGAAATTCATTGGTTCAGCCTATTGTCATAATCCTTAAAATGGTATAAATTAAAGCCACTAAGAAAAAAATGGCAACACTTAGTACATCCAAAAAGAAGTTATTCACCGCTGATTATGAGATCCACGCATCCATAAAGATGTTGTATCCTTATATACAGACTGCCAGTGGACTTTCAGAATGGTTTGCCGATGACGTTACCATCAACAATAACGATAAGTCATTCACTTTCTTCTGGGATAACGAGGAGCATCGTGCGAAATTGGTCGCCTTCCGGACCAATCACTTTGTGAGATTTGAGTTTCTGCCTGAAAATAAAGAAGATGAAAATGACCCGTCATATGTAGAACTGCGTTTGGACTTTAATGAGTTAACGCAATCGACTTATCTGAAGATCTTGGACTATTCTGATTTTGATGATCATAGAGAACTGCATTCCTTGTGGGATGGCCTCATTGAGTTGCTGCGAAAAATCGTAGGCGGGTGATTATTTCTTGAAACATCTTGCCATTCATTTTATCATTGGCCCTATTTTTGAGAAATTTTTCGAAGGCGAATAGGTTTCTGGCCTGCGTAAAGCATTTTGCACTTGGACACGATATCATCGCTTCGCACCTCAACGCTTCGACACCGCTATGAAGAAAATCGACAAACTTGTTCTTGACGCATTCATTGGTCCTTTTCTTATCACATTTTTTGTCGTGGTCTTCATCCTTCTAAACATTAACATGTTGAAGTATTTCGATGACATCATCGGAAAAGGTCTCGACAGTTTAATTCTTGGACAATTGTTTTTCTATTTTGCCATTTTCACGGTTCCGACTGCAATGCCTTTGGCCGTGCTTCTTTCTTCATTGATCGCATTTGGAAATCTTGGTGAGCACTTTGAGTTGACCGCAATCAAGAGCGCGGGGGTTTCCTTGGTCCGGGTTCTCGTGCCTATATTTTTATTTGTGCTCATCCTGACGGCTATTGCTTTCTACGCAAACAATAATCTCGTTCCCAAAGCCGCGCTGGAAGCGTACAGCTTGTTATATGATATCAAACAAAAAAAACCTGCACTCGATTTACGGGAAGGAGCCTTTTACAACGGTATCGATGACATCAGTATAAAGGTTGATAAAAAATTTCCGGATGATGACGCTGCGCTGAAAGGTGTCATCGTCTACGACCACAGGCAAAACGATGGAAATAAGAAGGTGATGGTTGCAGATTCAGGACGAATGTATACGGTCCTGAACGAAAGGTATTTGAAGTTCGAACTTTTTAACGGATATGACTATAGCGAAGGGTTGTCAGAACAAAAAGATATGGGAGGAAAAAACGGTAACGCTGAATCGTTGACGAAGACGAAGTTCTCCAAAATGCAGGTCGTGTTCGATCTGTCGTCATTCCAATTACAAACCACCGATAAAAAGTGGTTTCAGGGCAACCGGATCATGCGTAACCTTTCGGAGTTGGACATGGACATAGACTCAGTCGAAAAGGAAGTTTTGTCCCAGCGACTCAATCACTATTTGTACAAGCCAACCTATTTCAGCTTTTATATGAAAAAGGATTCGCTTGTCATGCCTGAGGAAGTTTATAAGCAAAAACTTTTTCGGGACTCCGTCGCAAGAATTCCTTATCGCGATCGCATGAGAAAAGACACGCTTACAAATAAAAATCAGGCTGTGGTCCGCAAAGATTCCGTTGAGGTTAAAAAATCAAAATTGCTGAAGAAAGAAATCGCCACCGCATCTGTAAGGCGTCAGCACCTTGATAAAAAAAATCTCAAACCCATCAATGCTTCGCCAACGAACGCAAAAGTCGTCACCGATTCTGCTCGCCGGGCAAAAGTTGATAGTATTCTTAATATACCCTTAACACGTGAAACTGTTCAAGGTGCCACAAATTTGGCGAGGCAGGTAAAAAGCCAGGTTATGAACGCTAATCTTTCGATCGATAATTTCCGAAAGGAGCTGGCGATATTTGAAATTCAGTGGCATAAAATTTTAGCGAACTCTTTTGCCTGCATTGCCATGTTCCTGATCGGCGCTCCACTGGGTGCCATCATTAAAAAAGGTGGACTTGGTGTGCCGTTCTTGGTATCGATATTTTTCTTTATCGTTTATTATGTCATTACTATGCAAGGGGAGAAGCTAGCCAAGCAGGAGACCGTAAGCGTGGCCGTCGGTGTGTGGGCAGCAGATTGGATCTTATTGGCTGTTGGGCTGATATTCCTGCGTCAGGCCCGTGTTGACGCCCGGTTATTCGAGGCTGATTTTTATCGGGTAGTCATGGACAAGGTGAAACAGTGGATGGCGCAAAAAAGGCGGGTACGTTCAGGAATTGCATAGAACAAGTTGAAAATGATATTACAATTCCTTGGAAATTAGGCGGTTTCTGGCTTACCTTTGCCCCCTGAAATAAAGAAAAAAACAATTTTGAGATGTATTTGACTACTGAAATCAAACAAGATCTATTCGCTAAACACGGATTTGGGAAGAAAAAACAAGAAACTGGTTCTGCTGAGTCACAGATTGCCTTATTCACACACCGGATTAATCACTTGACAGAGCATTTGAAGCTAAACAAGAAAGATTTTTCTACGCAACAAGGCTTAATGAAATTGGTTGGTAAACGTAAAAAGCTGCTAAATTACCTCCAAAACACAGACATTGAAAGATACAGGGCCATCCTTGCCGACCTGGATCTTAGAAAGTAATTCACTAAACATTCCCCGAAGGGAACCCGAACAAAGGTTCCCTTTTTGCATTTTCAAACACGAGGTAAGAAAGCTATTTGCCTACCTTTTAATCACTGATTTTTATGAAACCTACTGTAATTACCAAGACTTGCAAGCTGCCCGATGGTCGCGAAATAACTATTGAAACCGGGAAACTTGCCCGGCTCGCTGATGGTTCTGTTGTATTAAGAATGGGCAATACGATGATATTGGCCACCGTAGTCTCTTCGCTAGAGGCAAAACCAGGTACTGATTTTTTACCCCTTTCCGTTGATTACCAGGAGAAATTTGCGTCAACTGGCAAGGTGCCTGGCGGCTTTTTAAAACGTGAAAGCAAACTTTCGGATTATGAAATTTTGATTAGCCGTTTGATAGATCGCGCGCTACGCCCTCTTTTTCCAAGTGATTACCATGCCGATACTCAAGTAATGCTTTACTTGATCTCCGGCGACGAAAACGCGCTTCCTGATTCACTTGCTGCTTTTGCGGCATCCTCAGCACTGTCCGTCTCCGACATTCCTTTTCAAGGTCCGATCTCCGAAGTACGGGTGGCTCGTGTCGATGGAAAATTTGTCATCAATCCTACTATGGCAGATAAGAAACGTGCTGACATCGATCTTATCGTTGCAGCATCGATCGAAAACATTTTGATGGTTGAAGGTGAAATGAAAGAGGTGAGTGAGGATGATATGTTGGAAGCATTGCGTCAGGCGCACGATGCAATAAAGGTGCAATGCCAACTTCAGATCGAACTAACGGAGGCGGTAGGTAAAACTGTAAAACGCACCTACAGTCACGAAGAAAATGATGAGGCATTACGCGAGGAACTTTGGAAGCTGATGTATGACAAAGTCTATGCAGCCGCACGCGAACTCAATGCAAGCAAAAAAGTAAGATCAGAAGCATTTTCTAAAATCATTGACGAGTATCTGGACGCACTGCCGGAAGATACGACTGTTAATAAAGATCTTGCCAAACATTATTATCACGACATTCAGAAAAAGGCATCGCGTAATCTGGTGCTTAATGAAGGAGTTCGATTGGATGGACGTAAGACTACTGAAATTAGATCGATATGGAGCGAAGTTGATTATTTACCTTCACCTCATGGATCTGCCTTATTCACCCGCGGTGAAACCCAATCTTTGTCAACGGTTACGCTGGGCACAAAACTCGACGAGCAGATGATTGACGGTGCGATGATCGAGGGCTCAAGCAAGTTTATACTTCATTACAATTTTCCAGGATTTTCCACCGGTGAAGTTAAGCCTAATCGTGGTCCTGGCAGACGCGAAGTTGGTCATGGAAACTTAGCATTCAGGGCATTAAAGCAAGTTCTTCCACCGGATGAAAAAAACCCATACACCATACGAATTGTGTCCGACATTCTTGAATCCAATGGATCTTCTTCCATGGCGACGGTGTGCGCGGGTTCTCTTGCCTTAATGGATGCGGGTGTTCCTGTAACAGGTCCAGTATCGGGAATTGCTATGGGTATGATTTCCGATAGTGAGACTGGTAAGTACGCAATTCTCTCTGATATTCTAGGGGATGAAGATCACCTCGGCGACATGGATTTTAAGGTAACGGGAACAGAAAAAGGTATTACCGCTTGCCAGATGGATTTGAAAGTTGATGGACTGACATACGACGTCTTAAAACAGGCATTGCTTCAGGCTAAAGAGGGAAGAACGCATATTCTCAACGCAATGAAGAAGACGCTATCAGCGCCTCGTCCTGATCTCAAGCCTCAAACTCCTCGTGCTGAAACAATTATAATTGAAAAAGAAATGATTGGTGCAGTAATCGGTCCAGGTGGAAAAGTGGTTCAAGATATCCAGAATACGACCGGAGCAACCGTTGTTATTGAAGAGGTTGGCAATAAGGGAGTTGTAAACGTCTTTGCAAGCAATAAGAATGTAATGGAAGCTGCGGTAAGGCGTATCAAAGGAATCGTTGCCGTACCTGAGGTCGGTGAGGTTTATGAGGGTAAAGTAAAATCGATTATGCCTTTCGGTGCGTTTGTTGAATTTATGCCTGGCAAAGATGGTTTGTTACATATTTCTGAAATCAAATGGGACCGCCTCGAAACGATGGAAGGTGTGCTTGAAGTAGGCGAGGAAGTAAAGGTGAAATTGATCGAAGTAGATAAAAAGACTGGTAAATTCCGGCTATCAAGAAAGGTGTTACTGCCAAGACCGCCGAAAAAGGAAACAACTCCAACAGAATAATCGTTATGAAGTTTAATTGACAGAACTATAAATAGACACTATATTGTTACAATAAACGAACAGTCATATTTTTTTAGAGGATGAGACAGCTTAAGATCAGTAAACAAATTACCAACCGTGAGAGCCAGTCCCTGGATAAATACCTCCAGGAAATTGGTAAGGTTGACCTTCTTACACCGGATGAAGAAGTGGAATTGGCAAAACGTATTAAGGAAGGTGATCAGATAGCTTTAGAAAAACTGACTAAGGCCAATCTTCGTTTTGTTGTTTCGGTTGCTAAGCAATATCAAAACCAAGGTCTGTCGTTGGGCGACCTTATCAATGAAGGCAACTTAGGTCTTATAAAGGCGGCGCAACGGTTTGATGAAACGCGTGGTTTCAAATTTATTTCATATGCGGTGTGGTGGATTCGTCAATCCATTCTGCAAGCGCTTGCTGAACAGTCGCGTATTGTTCGCCTCCCGCTGAACCGTGTGGGATCCTTAAATAAAATTTCAAAGACCTTTTCCGAACTGGAGCAAAAATTTGAACGCGAACCTTCGCCGGAAGAGTTGGCGGAAGTTTTGGACGTAACCACGGCTGAAGTTGTTGATACGATGAAAATCTCCGGACGCCATGTGTCTATGGATGCTCCTTTTGTTCAGGGCGAGGAAAACAGTTTGCTGGATGTTTTGGAAAACGACAGTGAAGAAACGCCTGACTCCGGATTGATGAATGACTCCCTGCGCCGAGAAGTTCAGCGCGCATTGTCTACGTTGACGCAGCGTGAAGCGGATGTCATTACCCTTTACTTTGGCCTTAATGGCGAACATTCCATGACGTTGGAGGAAATCGGCGAGAAGTTCAATTTGACCCGCGAACGTGTTCGCCAAATTAAAGAAAAGGCTATCAGAAGGTTACGTCACACCTCCAGAAGTAAAGCTTTAAAACCTTACCTCGGTTAATTAATTGGATAATTACAGGATATTTCAAGGGTCTCGAATTCCGAGACCTTTTATTTTGTTTGATAAGCAAACCTTAGTCTCATGTCAAAAGAAGATGTAAAAGTACTCATCATAGGGTCCGGACCTGCGGGCTATACGGCAGCGATTTATGCCGCACGGGCAGGGTTAAAACCAGTTTTGTATACGGGAGCTCAACCGGGAGGTCAGTTGACTACTACCAACGATGTTGAAAATTTCCCAGGGTATCCCAAAGGTATCAATGGGCCAGAGATGATGATAGAATTGCAGCAGCAAGCTGAACGATTCGGAACCAAGGTGAGTTACGGCATGGTTACATCCGTTGACTTTTCAGGGTATCCGTTAAAAGTTACTGTCGACGAAAAAGACGAAGTGTCCGCGGGTGCCGTGATTATAGCAACGGGCGCTACGGCGAAATATCTGGGCATTCCCTCCGAAGAAAAATTTAATAACAAAGGTGTTTCTGCCTGCGCAGTTTGTGATGGATTCTTCTATCGCGGCAGGGAGGTAGCTGTTGTTGGGGCCGGTGATTCTGCTGCAGAGGAAGCCACATACCTTGCGAACCTCTGTACAAAAGTTCATCTGATCGTTAGAAGGGATGAAATGCGGGCTTCGAAAATTATGCAACAACGTGTTGAGAAAACAGCCAATATAGAAATTCATTGGAACACGGAGACTGACGAAATCTTAGGTGACGACAACGGAGTTACTGGAGTTCGCGTGGTCAACAATAAAACCGGGGAGAAAAGTATTATATCGATCCAAGGCTTCTTTTTAGCGATTGGACACCAACCCAACACCGGGATCTTCAAGAAGTATATCGACATGGATGAGACCGGCTACATCAAAGTGATTCCAGGAACTACGAGGACAAATGTCGAAGGTGTATTTGCTGTAGGCGATGCCGCTGACAAAGTTTACAGGCAGGCCGTCACGGCAGCCGGTACCGGTTGCATGGGTGCGCTCGATGCTGAAAAATTTCTGGCAGCGAAAGAACATTCGGAAGTGCAAGAACCGATCGTTTCGCGCTAAAACGTGCTGGAGTAGGCAAACTTCAAACTTCAAACACGAAACCAGAAACTATTAGATGAAACTTGACATTCTCGTTCTTGCTGCTCATCCCGACGACGCAGAGATTAGTTGTGCAGGTACCATTGCACGCCATGTTGCGATGGGACACAAAGTCGGCATCGTCGATTTTACCAAGGGGGAATTGGGCACGCGCGGAACCGTAGAAATAAGAGCCGCCGAAGCGGCAGCTGCCGCAAAGGTTTTGGGTGTCTCTGTTCGTGAAAATCTGGGCCTTCGTGACGGATTTTTTGAGAACGATGCAACTCACCAGCTAGCTGTCATTCGTACAATTCGCAAATATCAACCTTCAATCGTATTGGCCAACGCAGTTTATGATCGCCACATTGATCATGGGAGAGGAGCCTCTCTTGCTTATGACGCCTGCTTCCTTTCAGGCCTTGTCAGGATTGAAACGCAGGATGAGAACGGAAACAAGCAAGCCCCCTGGAGACCGGGGGTAGTCTATCACTATATACAAAGTTTATACATCGAGCCGGATTTCATTGTGGACGTTTCGGATTACTGGGACATCAAGATTGAAGCGCTCAAAGCTTTCAAGTCGCAGTTTTATGATCCCCAAAACAGCGAAACAGAAACTTATATTTCCAGGCCAGGATTTATAAAAATGATTGAAGCACGCGCCAGCGATTGGGGTTATGCAATCGGTTCAAAGTATGGCGAAGGATTTACGACTCGCCGGTATTTGGGGGTCAATTCACTGTTCGACCTGCGCTGACCTATCCAAAAATGAATGGTGATTATTGATTGTTCCTACGTTGTCAAGTTAGAGAAATCGCCAAATGAACAGGAATATTCTGGACTGAAGTTTAAATGCCTGTGTGGCTTCCCTTCCTCTCCAAAGTAGCCATTGAAAGTGGATGTTGGAGAAACACTACCTTATTACCTTAATAACATTAGGAAATAAACTCAAGCCGACCTTATTACTTTATCAAGTAGCTTGAAAAAAATTGACGAGAGCTGAATAAGGTAATAAGGTCCGATGCGTAGGTACTCGGTACTATAGTTACTAAGGTAATAAGGTTGGTGTGTACTCTTCGGCGAACGTGTGGATAACTAGCGATGGTGGATCTAACGGCCATTTGTGTTAGGTAGGGCACTGAATAAGTCAATAATCAAGGATCCGACAGCCAGCTGATCCGAATACACTGAACTTCAAACTAGAAACTTCAAACTAGAAACTCTAAGGCGCCAGCCGATGCATCTGCCAAGCGTTGTCTATCTTAAAAAATTGTATTCTGTCGTGTAGCCGGTTCGGTCGCCCTTGCCAGAACTCAATCATTTGAGCATCCACCTGGTAGCCTCCCCATTGGTTTGGTTTAGGTAGGACGGCTAGACCTTCGAATCTCTTTTCAATTTGCTTAGCACGTTCTTCCAATATCGCCCGATTTTCAATAATGGAGCTTTGAGGAGAAGTCCAGGCACCAACTTGGGAACCGCGCGGTCTGCTTTGAAAATATTGTTCGGAGCGTTTATCGTCCACCCGTTCCGCTATGCCTTCAATCCTTATTTGCCTTTCTAACTCTGGCCAAAAAAATGTTAAGGCACACGCAGGATTGTGATCAAGTTCTTTTCCTTTTGTGCTTTGATAGTTAGAATAGAAAAGGAACTTTTCTTGTTCAATACCTTTCAGTAAAACAATTCTCGAGCTTGGCCTGTTATCAACACTTATGGTTGATAAGTTCATTGCATTTGCCTCGAGGACCTTGGCTTCAACCGCTTCCTGAAACCACTTCTCAAATTGCTTGATAGGGTCAGACAGTATAGTAGAAACATCTAGTGATGCCTTTGAATACTCACTACGTAGTTTTGATAAGTCATGCATACGCTTGCAATTTGATCAAAAGATTAACAAAGAAATAAAACTTGCACAGGTGAGCGCGAAGTATTTTATTCAAGTATTGAAAGTAGGATAGGTTTCGTGAAAATTTGATATTTTACATCTGGGCATGGAATTCTTTAAATATAAAAACAAGCTGAAACCAGAGAAGGGGAGGTTGCTTATTTCGGAACCTTTTCTTCCAGACCCGAATTTTGAACGCACCGTTGTTTTATTATGTGAACACAACGATGATGGATCATTTGGGTTTGTGATCAATAAACCTTCAATTCTTAAAGTGAATGACGTGATAGAAGATATTCGTGTTGTTGAAGATATCGTATTTGTTGGCGGGCCTGTTCAACAGGACACACTTCATTTTTTGCATCGGAACACACCGGTGGAGAACGCTGTTAAGATACAAGAGGGTATTTTTTGGGGCGGTACATTCGAAAGTTTAATGGTTGAATTGGATACGGGTAGACTTAAAACGTCAGACATACGTTTTTACTTGGGATATAGTGGCTGGGGACAAGGGCAATTGGATAAGGAACTGGAGGAAGATTCGTGGATTGTCTGTGATTTTGTAACGGACGAGCTTTTATTTGATACTGAACCGGCCGCGATTTGGAAAAAAGCCCTGGGAAGCATGGGTGGAAGATTTTCTGTATATTCAAACTACCCTGTAGATCCGAGGCTGAATTAAGGCCTTTTTTAAGTAAATTTACGTTATCTGCCAAGTAATGGAACATTGAACATGGAAATGGAAAGAGAAAAAATAGTAGAGCAGGCACATGCGCACGAGGCCGGAGTGGCTGAAAACCATGTCAACACATTACATTCCGAAGCCGATTTATCTGATCGGGATGAAACATCAGAAGACCATCATGATCATGATGATCACCATGTTGACTATAGCAATTTTACCAAGCAACAACTTGCTGATTTGATTAAAGATCTGGCCAAAGATGAAAACTTTAAAAAAGTCGATAATGTCCTGCGCGAAATCAAACCGCTTTATGATGATATGCGGGAGCGGGAAAGAGCTGATGCGCTGACGAAATTTGTCGAGCAAGGCGGGACTGCGGAAGATTTCGAATTTAAGGGTGATGACAACGACAATATTTTCGATGCCAACCTAAAGCTTATACGCGATCGCAAAACGCAGTTTTACAAACAACAAGAAGAACGGAAGACCGAGAACCTCGCGAAGAAACAAGAACTTCTCGAAAAACTTCGCGTGCTCTCTGACTCACAAGATACAACCGATCAGTTCGAGCGATTTAAAGAACTTCAAAAACAATGGAAAGCAATCGGACCTGTCTCAGGACCGCAGGCAAAGACGTTGTGGGCAAATTATCATGCGTTGCTTGACAGGTTTTATGACAATCAAAGTATCTACTTTGAACTGAAGGAACTCGATCGCAAGAAAAACCTTGAAGCGAAACTCGAACTTTGCGCACGCGCAGAGAAATTGTCCGAGGTTGAAATCATCAAAGATGCCATTCGTGAGCTAAATGAATTGCATCACGAATTCAAGCATTTAGGTCCTGTTCCAAAAGACGATAAAGAAGCGGTATGGCAGCGGTTTAAGACTGCATCGGATGCGGTATACGCACGGCGCGATACGTATCTTCAAAACTTACAGCAAGAGCTGCAAGTAAACCTGGGAAGCAAAGCAACCCTGAGTGACGCGGTTCAGGAATTTGTAAATTTTCAGTCGGACCGTATTAAAGAATGGAACCAAAAGACAAAGGAGATTCTTGACATCCAAAAACAATGGGAGGTGATCGGCGGATTGCCAAGGGCTAAAGCAAAGGAGGTAAATAAAAAATTCTGGTCTGCATTTAAGACATTTTTCAACAACAAAAATGCTTTTTTTAAGAGACTGGACGAGGAGCGCGAGCAAAATCTCCAACTGAAAAATGATTTGGTAAAAAGAGCTATTGAGCTGCGTGAGAGCAACGAGTGGGATAGGACCTCAAACGAATTGAAAAACCTTCAGATCAAATGGAAGGAGATTGGCCCTGTGCCTGAAAAATTCAGGGAAAAAGTTTTCAAAGAATTTAAGGATGCATGTGATTTCTTCTTCGAACAGAAGAGAACACAGCACGGAAAAATGGAGGATGAGCAGGCAGAAAACTTAAAATTGAAAGAAGATATCTGCACAGATCTGGAAAGTCATGCGGCGGCTCGGACCGCTACACATGATGTATTAAAAGACCTACAGGATAAATTTAACTCGATCGGGTTTGTTCCACGGAAGGATATCAATACCATCAGAACCCGTTATCATGAAGCCGTTGAAAGATTCATTAACAGCATCCCTGGAATCAGCGAAAATGAAAAAGGAAAAATTTCCCTGGAAAATCAGCTGAGCGATTTGCGAAATGATCCTATGGCTGATCGGAAAATTTACCAGAAGGAACAAGTTATTCGAAAGAAAATCAGCAAAATTGAAAATGACATCGGACTTTGGCAGAACAATCTTGAGTTTTTCTCCCGTTCCCAAAATGCTGAAAAAGTGCGGGAAGAATTTAATGATAAAATTAAGACTGCCCACGAACATCTGAAGCAACTGAAGGATCAGCTCAGGATGCTCAAGACGGTATAATTAATTTCTGGTATGCTCGTCAAAAGTCTCGCTAAATCGTGACTTCCATCATTTCGAACGCTTGTCGTTACGACCTAATTTGGCGACTGTAAATCACTCCGAGAGGCGGTTGCCGGTATGGAAACCAGGTACATAAAAAGTTTTGATGGCCTGCGAGGACTCGCGGTCCTTGCTGTATTGGTTTTTCACGGCAGCTACGGTTATTTTAAAGGTGGCTTCCTGGGTGTAGATGTTTTCTTTATTGTTAGCGGATATCTTATTACTTCACTGCTGTTTGAGGAATATCAATCTGCAGGAAGGATTTCCTTTTCCGGTTTTTACATACGCCGCGGACTCAGGTTGTTACCAGCCCTTTTTCTTGGTGTCATCGTCGCAAATATTCTTTGGCCGATTTCACAGCTGGGTCCGCCGAACGATCAGACCGTCGCCACTCTTGGTGCGTTGTTTTATTCTACTAATCTTGTAAACGCACCACTCACTGGAAATATGAATCATTTCTGGTCCCTGTCTGTTGAAGAACATTTTTATTTTCTATGGCCCTTCGCCATGGCTTACTTTTTTGTTGTTGCAAACCCGGCAGCCCGCATCAGATTTTTAGTAGCGATCCTGTTAATCGTAACGATCTTCCGGATCTTCGCCTATATTCACGAAGGGGAATGGGGTTACAATTTGTTCATGATTGGATCTTATGAGTTTACCCTTTGCCGTATCGACTGTATTTTACTAGGGGCATTGTTATACTTTTACATGAATGACCGACAAACAAATCATAAAGCTTTCGACACCAGCTGGGACTATGTTTGGCTCATCGCCTGTTTTATTGTATTTGTCGTTCTTGGCCTCACCCTAAGTTTATTTGATCCCTATTGGAGGGAAGGAGGATTCATCCTCACTAACTTTTTTTGCTTAATTGTTGTATTTCTGGCAATAAGAAATCCTGATAATCCAATTTTCACCAACAAGATGCTGGTTTGGGTGGGCAAGCGATCGTACGGAATATACGTTTATCATGTACCCATATTTATGTCAATGGAGCGGTTAAGAGTACCGCATAGCATGGGCAATCTTGTGGTTGTCACGCTGGCTCGTTGGGTGGTGTCGATCGCAGTAGCAGCTTTATCCTATAAGTATATCGAACGGCCAATTCTTCAGTATAAGCGCCGTTACCAGTTGCAGGCTAAGACCTGATATACCCGCCATCAACTTTCAATTTGTGTAGATACACAATTCTTTTATGAAAGTTATTTTCCAAACATTATATTGAGTGCTTGTCTCGGTGGAGCACGTGCAAGATCAATGAAAAAAACATTCGCCTGAGTGGCTGAATGCGTTCAATAGTAGTCAAGATTATTTCCTCGATTACGTTCCTTCCCCTTAGTATTTAATAACATGGTTACTCATTAGACATGGCATATTTAAGAATCTTCTGCACGTACCTGGTTGTAACGGTGGCACTAACGTCAATTTTTTACGTGAGTGAAGCGGAGCCTACCATACATGTATGGGAAATGCAGGAACTAACCTTTACAGCTGAACAGGCTTATAGAAATCCTTATACCGATGTTACAGTATGGGTAGAGTTGTCTGGCCCCGGCTTCAATAAAAAAATATATGGCTTCTGGGACGGGGGAAATATTTTTCGGGTTCGATTCGTCGCGACGCAGCCGGGAGTTTGGCGTTGGAAAAGTGGATCAAGTTCGAATGACCCCGGACTAACAGGTAAGTCAGCGTCCTTTACCGCAGTTGCCTGGACGGAAGACGAAAAAAAGGAAAACCCCTTGCGGCGGGGATTTATCAAGGCTTCTAAAAACAAGCATGCATTAATCTACGCCGACAGCACTCCCTATTTCATTATTGGTGACACTTGGTTCTCGTGTGGTGCCGACCGGTTTAAATGGTACGATGATACGGTTAAAAGACCCATTGGTCCCACCGCTGGCTTTAAGGATTATGTGCGCTTTCGAAAGGCACAAGGGTACAATTGGATTAATATGATTGCTGCATATCCGAACTGGAAAACTGACGACAGCTCATATCATATGAGATTGTTTGACTCAGCGCGCACGACCTTACGGTCGGCCTGGATGGAGTTTGGTAAGAACAGTGCTAAGAATATGGACAATGAAGGCGGCCGACCATTCTTTTTTCCCGGCAAAGTACCGGGCTACGGAGAGTTTTTTCCTGATATGGACAGCTTGAACCCTGAGTATTTCAAGTACATCGATAGGAAGATCGCTTACCTGAACGCAAATGGATTTATTCCTTTTATCGAAGCGATAAGACGCGACGTTAGTTTGCTTTGGCAAAAGTACCACGAATGGCCAGGGTCCTATACGCGTTTTCTTCAATACTTTTATGCGCGTTACCATGCCTACAATGCTGTACTCGGACCAGTCCATCTCGATATCATAAGTGGCACCATCAGTCCCGAAGATTTTACCTTGGCGATTAAAGAAGTCGACGAAAAATTTGGTCCCCTTCCATTCGATAATTTACTTTCCGCGAACGCGAATCCGTCGACCTTTGAAAATTTCGGGGAAAATTCCTGGGTGACATTGCATCAAATCGGAAACAAACGGGAACACAATTTCTACTGGTACCTTTCTCAGATTTTTTATTCGAAATATCCGAAGCCCGCCATGAACGGTGAACCCTATTATGCGGGATATAAAGATGCGCGTGGCGCAGGTATCGGAGTCCACTATCACCTTGGCGCCGAAGGGGGGACTGAACGTGACAGCGAAATTATTCACTCGGCGATGTATGGAAGTTTCTTGTCCGGGGGACTTGCCGGCCATGTTTACGGAGCCGAAGGGATCTGGGGAGGAGATATTGAGCCAGAAGCTCCGACACATATGTGGGACGCTTTTCAATGGGAGTCCGGAGCCGACATGAGGCATCTAAGGACGTTTGCTTTTTCAATTGGCGATCGCTACCAGGAACTGGAACCAAACGCTGACCTTGTTACCCCAAATAAAACACACGACTATTTAGGATATGATGGCTGGGCCTACTGCGCTCGAACACAAGACAGGAACATTTTCCTGGCGTTTTTTGAGAAAGGATGCCCGCAATCAATCATACGCGGTATGAAAATGAGCAGCCTCTACCGGGCGCAGTGGTTTGACCCACGCGAAGGGACTTGGACTGATGCGAGCGAAGCTGCACTTGCGACTACTGTGATTGGAACAACTGTATTGCCACCATTTCCTGACGGGCGGGATTGGGGCTTAAAATTAGTGTACGAAGGCCCGGCCAGCGTTGATCCGTTAAGGCCAGTGATACAGCTTCCGACCGAGACGCGGAAGGTCAAGCTTTTTAAGAAATACTGGCCATATGCAGCAGCGGCAGCAGCCGGAGCAGTCGGAGCCGGTATCGGATTTTTATTTCTTGGATGGCTTCGTCGCCGATGGTAGGGATTGAGAAAACCGTCGATTTAATCTCAATATCAAAGCTTTTCTAAGTTATTTATGGTAATAATTTGCTAGAGAGTATAGTTAATCTATTTTTGCACCGCATTAATTTTTACCCACTGGATCCCGCCTTTAGTGGGAAGTGCGTATGATAATGCCTCCTTAGCTCACCTGTAACCGGTGGGTGGAGGATAGAAGGAAATAAAAGCCTCCTTAGCTCAGCTGGTAGAGCAACTGACTTGTAATCAGTAGGTCGTTGGTTCGATTCCGACAGGGGGCTCTTTGAAAGTCAGGCAGTTACATGGGATAGCTGCTTTTTTTTGCCCGAGTGGGGCCGGCAAATCCCCTTGGAGTAATAACTATGATGTCGCCTACCGATTTCGAAATCTTAAAAGCTATACGCGATCATTATTACGATTCATTTGCTTCTTTTGACAAGAATGCTCCAACACGTCTTTCAAAAATTTATGTCCCAATTGATATCGAATTAATTGCCGAAAAATTTGGCGTTGACTCGGAGACCATATTCGGAAGGTTGTATTATTATTTAGACAAAAAGTATTCGTACAAAAATGAAGACGGAAGCATCGCGAAATTTTTCGTCAACAGTCTGCATTCAGTAAGTTCGAAAGACAAACATCTGATCAACTTTCCATTGTTAGACATAATTGTTTCGGAAAACAATGATGAGATAGTAAGTCAAGATCCAGTTGTAGACCTCGCGCCTGATTGGTCTGAACGAATTCTACTGGCCCTATTTGAAAAAAGGAATTCATCAGAATTTTATAATCTTTTTTTGCTGACTAAAAATGAATCAGAAAAGGAAACCATCAGAATCAAGTCCAAGGAATTGCAAAGCAGGAAGTTAATTGATTTTGATCCAAACCATAATTCATTCAAAAGCAAACCTGATGTCAAAACTAGCGAACGGTCTGAAATTGCGCACGAGCAGAGACTGGAAAAATATCACAACGAATTGGGAGGCAAAATTAATTTGAAAGGCGTGGAGTATGTTAAAGTGAATGTACTCAAGCGTCAACTAAATGCGTCTGAGCAATTTCTTCAACAGTCTTTATCCGGTGGCCGCTCCTTATCTTTTTGGCAAAGACTAAAGAAAGCAGCCAAATCCAGGATTACAAAAATCATGGTCGTCATTATTGTCGGGTTAATTGCATTCTTGTTTTACTTTTTCGGGTGGAATTAATTTGACGTTTTGAAAAGAAGGAAGTGCAAGTACTGACCTGGTACTCAAACGACCCACTGCTTAATTCTGAAGCTAGTCCAGAACAAGAATTTTTTGCCGGAATTTGGACGACACTGGCCGTGGCGCGGCAGCCGCCAGATTCACAAGTTTGTATTAGCTAGCTCAAGTGTTACGAAGTGCCATGATGATAGTCTCTTTCAAAGCAAATTTCGGTGTACGAAACTCCCCCGTGGGCAAATTGCCCTAAGATCATATTTGCATTCATATCCGCCTGCTAGCTGAAGTAGAATTCATCTTATTCAAATAGTGTATTTGCATGTAGCCTTATCGTGAAAACATTCGTTTTTCCTGCGAAGAATCATTGGGAATATTCATGCCACACGAGTGTATTATTTCGATCTCTCCAAATTCGACATTCTGTAACGTTTGCCTCCACATTCTGCGGAAAGTTCTGCGTACTTGTCTTTTGTCATAATAGTCCCTTCCAATTGCCGGTATTTGGTTGTCTACTCTGGTTGTTTGCGGCTGGTCAGTCCATTACAGAAGCTCGTCAACATCTTGAGATCGGACTCATTCGTAAAATTGATTTTGTTTTGAGATAGATATCCTTTAATGGATTTTTTGTAATCTGGAAATACTTTGTTCAGTGAGGATCTTGCCACGTCATAGACTTTATTTTGGGGTCCGAGAAAATAATAGTCGACCCATTTTTGAAAAGTCACATGCTCATTTGGAAAAACAAATCCACCTGCGGTAGTGCCCTGCGAGTGTGCCTCGACCGGACTTCCCGGACTATCTGTGTAGGAAACCGTTTCCCGTGACACAATGTTCCAACGTGATCGAATCATTAATTTCAACGGGTCTTCGGTCGTTAGCAAAAGAAAGTATCGTTTCCCCGCGTCTTGAAAGAAAAAGTCCGATTGGATTTGAACGAATTCAACAATGTTGGATTCCCTGCTTAATGCCACTGTGTCTCCGGTTTTTTCAATTATCATGATCGCATCGTAGAGCAAGTTGTAGTTCAAAAGCATTGAGTCAGATTTCTTTCCCGTTGTAAAATACAGGTATCCATCACGAAAATCCGGATATTGGAACTGCTCTCCCGTGGGAATGGCTTTTGATGGATGCGTTCCAGCTTTTACAACGTACGAGTTATGTTGACAATATCCGGTGACGCCAACTGCTGAAAGAACACAACAGATTATTAAGATGAATCCCACCATGTGTTTCTCCGAATCTACTACGACCTTCTGCATTACGTTTTTCTCGAAAATTAACGACTCTTTGCCTTAGCTGACAGAACAATTTATTTTACAAACTGCTCCACTACTTAATCTATGACACAAGAAAGGGAAATCAAAGTGATTTGTGAGCTTTAAAAAGATGGCCATTGCATAGGCCGTGGTATTTAGATGGCGAGAATAAATCAAAGCGATGGAAATCCACCCAGTCAGTGATTGCCGCAAATCTTAGCTGTCAGTGTTACATTATTTAAATGATATGGTAAGTATCTATTCCTTCTTATCACGGCCGCAATAGCCGCTAATGCCGCTGGCCCGTGTTTATCCGGTCGGCGCTCCTTATCTCTTTGGCAAAGAATAAAGAAAGGTGTGCAACCAAGATTATGGGAATCATAATCACAATTCTTCTTGCTTCAATCCTCGCATTTCTAGTTTATTCTTTCGCATAGAGTCCATCTGAAGTTCTGAAAAGTGAGGGTTCAAGCATGAGCCCCGGCTGCACGGGCCTCACTCGTGGCCTTGGGAATCTACCAAGGGATACCCGAGCTTGCAATGAACTAATCCCAGACATTTAGGGACCGTAACCAGTCCAGGGCCTCAGTAGTGTCCAGAAAATGATATAAAAAAGCCGCCTGCATTTGCCAAAAATGCTATGCAGTTTTTAAAACCTGATCTTTTAGATGCGTTAACGGACCTCATTGAAAATCAAGAAGTTACAATGACTATCGAACTTTGTGTTGAATAAGATCACTATGCTCAGCTCATCCGCCGGGAGATTGAATACGATTTTGATAAGGCATTAGCCATTGTTAAGGTTATTAACAGTTATGTGCCGCCCCAGAGCATTCTGGCAATAGATTGCAATTGTGATTACACCGTGTATCACGGTTTAACACTTAAAAGAGGCACCGACACAATGTATCTTCGACCGCGAAGTCCGCAATATCTGTTATTTATTAAACCCGCGAAACGAATATGAAAACTCTAACGGCTGTTATTCTACTGGGCCTTTTGTGTAGCCCATTCGTTACAAAGGGCCAGGATGATAGGCTCTATTCAAAGAAAATTTCGCCCGAAGAAACCCCCCCGGCGATAAAAGAAGCGCTCAAAAAAGATTTTCCGGACGCTGTTAAGGATATCCACTACTACATGGTTCCCGAAAATATGGCCAACTCTGAGTGGGGCACAGCGATGAACGAAAGTGTTAAAAGAGGAGACAGCGAGTATTACGAGGTAGAGATGAAAGGATCAGGGGGTGGATACGTGTACGGACTTTATAATAAAAACGGTGAACTTGAAGTAATGAAAATGGAGGCCAATGAGTTCGATCTCCCGAAGGAAGTAGTATCCCATGCAACCTCTGGCAAGTACGAGGGTTATGAGATCCAGTCTCAAAAATACAAGTGCTACAAGGTTATTGACAAGCGGACGAACAACGAATACGTGCAGGTGGAAGTGAAGAAAGGCGATGACGCCAAGACATTGTATTATACTCCCAAGGGTGAATTTATTAGGGAGAAGTAGATTGAATTTTTAGAATCTTGACTTTGTATTGGACTCTCTCGGCAAAAAAACCGCCATCGTGGCGGTTTTTTCGTTTTAGTGGAACGAGCACGCCATTCGCAGTGCGATCCGTGTGTTGCCTCCAGCACTTAAAAGTTGCAATCTCTCTTTACTCTTAATTGACTTTCTCAAGCAACATTCAGCACCAACTTTTGTCATTGATAACGCTCGTGGTAAATTTCTCCTGTTCAAACAAAACCAAAGCTAAAATTTTATGAAAAACCCTTTCCCTTCATTGCCGGTAACATTTGCCTGTCTAATATTTTTGTTTGGCACCGGTTTGTCATGTCAGGTGGATACCGTTTCGCGGAATTCTGAAATAGATGCAATTTTTGAAAAGTATAATTCTAAAACGGGTCCGGGCTGCGTCGTATCGGTGATCCAAAATGGCCAGGTGGTTTTCAAGAAGGGGTACGGTTCGGCTAACCTGGAATACAACATCGACATTTCTCCATCGACTGTTTTCGACATTGCCTCCGTTTCAAAACAATTTACAGGGTTTGCTATTTCAACATTAATGCAGGAGGGAAAAATAGGATTGGACGATGATATTAGAAAGTATCTACCCGATGTTCCAGACTTCGGAAAAATTATTACCATAAGACACCTCATCCACCATACCAGCGGCTTAAGAGACTGGCCACAGACACTGAATGTAGCAGGTTGGCGCTGGGATGAAGTGTTTTCCTTTCAGGACATTATGCGCATGGTTAAAAATCAAAAAGAGCTAGATTTTGATCCTGGTACACAGCACATGTATAGTAACACGGGCTATAATTTGCTGGCCGCCATCGTAGAAAAAGTATCGGGCAAATCCTTCCGTGTATGGACGCACGAAAATATTTTTGAACCATTAAACATGAGCGCTTCGCTTTTTCTGGATGACCATAAAATGGTTATAAAGAACCTTGCTTACTCATATTATCGGTCGGGCAATGAGTTCGCCAAAAGCTCCACCGGACTTACTGCCTATGGTTCGAGTTCCTTATTTACTACAGTCGAGGACCTTTCCAAATGGGTTATCAATTTTGATAAACAAATCGCTTCAAAGAATCCGGTATACACACGCATGCTGGATGATGAAGTTCTTAGCAATGGCAACAAGGTCGGGTATGGATATGGTCTTGGTTTCGGGGTAGAAGGAGAATTGAAAACCGTTTCACATACAGGCGGATGGGCCGGCTATCGGACAGTTATTATGAACTTTCCCGATGAAAAATTTTCGTGCATAATCTTAAGTAATGCCGCTGATTTTAATTCCTATGGATACTCATTGGATGTGGCCAAACTTTTTTTAAAAGATAAATTCAAAACAAAAGATATAACGGCTAACAACATAAAAGATATGCCGACGCTTAAAGTCGATACCACCTTTGCCAAAAAAGCCACAGGGATGTATCAGCTGGGCGATGGGTGGTACGTTACGATCACGCTGGAAAACGGTGAGTTAATGACACAGGCAAACGGCGAGGATAAATTTCAAATGAAGGCAAAATCTGATTCAGTTTACTGGATTGACGCTTACGACGCTTCAATGACATTTGTGAAAGACGTAAATGGCGACGTGAACTCACTTCGCTATCGATGGATCGATTCTGCAAAAAGAGTTATACCCCTTAAAGTTGATATCAATCAGTTCAGTAACTACGCAGGCAAATATTACAGTGAGGAACTTTCAACCGAATATAAAGTGGACCTTATGGATAAGAAGCTCATGATTCATCATATGCGTCTTGGAGATTTTGAACTTCAACCCGATCCTATCACTGCAGATCAGTTTAGCAGTCAGATTGGTATCGTGCAGTTTGTCAAAAACGATCAGAACAAATTAATTGGTTTCAGACTATCTGGAGGCCGCGTAAAAAATCTTCGGTTTGATAAAAAATTATGACCCGGATTCAGAGATCTTGAACAATTAATGAGGGGGAAATTTATTAGAACTCACCACATCGGGGCAATTGCTTCCATTGTTGAATTTCAATTTGCTTTGGACGATTAGTAAAGCAACGGTTATAAATTCTTAAGCCATCATAGCCAGGGTAATCCCTTTATTCAGGAGGCCCTTCACCAATAATCAGGTAGCAAGCCTGCTTTTACATCGCATACATTTAATATAACTTTGTAATGGATGTTACGTAGGTATTACTGTTTTATATGGACCCGCACGGTTTTGGCAATATGTTCCTCGAAAAACTAAAAAAAGAAGTCGACGATAATCTGACCAATGACCAATTCAGTGTAGAAGAGTTGGCCAAAAATATCGGTATGAGCCGCTCACAACTGCACCGAAAATTAAGTACGGCGACGGGTCAATCAGTGAGCCAATTCATTCGCGAATACCGACTTCAACGCGGCATGGAGTTGCTAAAAGAAGGGGAATTAAATGCTGCTCAAGTGGCTGATCAGATTGGCTTTGGCAGCGCTACCTATTTCAATAAATGTTTTAATGAGTACTATGGCTTCCCACCCGGTGAGGTGAAAAATAGAATGACGGAAAGCCCTGGGGACCCTAAAGTCTTGGAGCCAACTGGAATTCCGGCAAGGCCAATTAGAAAAAAGATCCTTTACTTAAGACTATTAGGAGGTGGTCTTCTGTGCCTCCTTATCGGCGCGATATACTTGAAAAGCCGAAACCAGTCAGAAGTTGCCAACCGAGACGATAAGTCGATTGCCATACTTCCTTTTAAAAATCTCAGCGAGGATCAACGCACTGAATATTTCAGTGAAGGAGTCATAGAAGCAATTCGTACAGGTCTTGCCCAGGTAGGGGAGCTTCGTGTAATATCAAGAACATCAGTTGAACAGTACCGCGAGAGCGCTAAACCAGCGCGTGAAATTGCCCGTGAGTTGGGCGTCGCAGCATTGTTGGAAGGAAGTATTCAAAGGGATAACAATAAAGTACGTATCGACGTGCGTCTGGTCGATGGCATAACGGAAGGCCAGGTCTGGGCAAAGAGTTACGATCGGGAATTACAAGATGTTTTTGCTATCCAAAGTGAAATTGCCCAATCAGTAGCCAATGAGCTCAATGCAAAACTTTCTCCGGAAGAAAAGTCGAAACTTTCGAAGACCGATACAGAAAATTCAAAGGCGTATGACTTGTACCTAAAGGCCATCTACGAATACAGGACCTACTCAAACAAAGGAGCACACAATTCTATAGAGCTTCTGACGCAAGCCATTGCTTTGGATTCGAATTATGCGCGGGCCTACGCGTTCCTCGCCAACAGTTACATCGGCCTCGCTGCGATTTGGGGAGCTGAGTTAAGCGCCCTTGAGGCCCTGCAGAAAGGAAAACCATTTATCGACAAAGCGCTTGCGTTGGATCCTCATCTTGATGAAGCGCACATGCTCAAGGCCTTTTACCTGTTGTACAACGATTGGGATGTCAAAGGCGCGGAAGTAGAATACAAATTAGCCATCACGGGGGACCATCCTGATGCACTCGCCTTATATGCAGACTATCTCAACTTTGTTTCAAGACATTCCGAAGCGATGGCGTACGCAGAGCGATTAAATGCAAAGGATCCCTATTATCCCAATAGCAGAATCGTGTTGACGTACGTCTACAACAAGCGCTTTGAGGAAGCCCTAAAATTTTCCGAGTCGAGGGTAAAGATGTTTAATAACTATTACACGCTGGATGCGCATGGTTTTCTCCTGCTGAATATGAAGCGATACAAGGAAGCGATCGTCTATTTTGAGAAAGCTATAGACCTGGAAGGAATCCGATACCCACGAATGCTGGGATGGATGGGCGCTGCATATGCGAAGGCTGGTGATATTACCAATGCAACAAAAATCATAAATGAATTGAAAGCACGCCTCGCGAACAATGACAAGGGATCAGTCGCTTTTTTTATTGCCGTCATTTATTCGGCCCTGGATGAAAAAAAATCAGCCCTTTCGTGGTTACAGACTGCCTATCAAAGTCATGACATGGAAATGCCATGGCTGATGACAGAGCCTCAGTTCTATAACCTGCATGACGAGCCGGAATTTCAGGGAATCGCCAGAAAAATTGGTTTTTACTAATCATCTTTCCCAGTGTTTAGACGTTTTTAAACCCAAAGGCGCAAGGCAGGTTTCTGCATAACGCATTTATCAATTTCAAAGTGTTTATCCTGTTTCCCAATTCTTTGCGCCTTTTCATCTTCGCGGTTCAATCTGATGTCATGAATCATCGGAGTGTCCCGTTTTATTGAATCGATTTCAACATGAATTCAACCTTGAAAAAAAAGTTTAAAGTCTTTGCAACATGCGTTGAATTGAGATTTTAGGCGCTCGATCCATTTTTGAAAACGAGTTCGAAGCTCTTTTCAAATGATGGATTTTATAAAAATTACCATATTAATCTTAGTCGCACACGGCCCAATTCTGACGTTCGGCCAGGCAAATGTCCGGGGAAAGATATCGGATCATCAGCAAAATCTGCCGTCGGCCACAGTACTGCTTCTCCTCGTGGATTCGACTATTGTTCAGGGCGTTGTAACGGATGGTGTAGGGGAATTTGTTTTTGAAAATGTCTCAGCTGGCGACTACATAATTTCAGCGTCTATGGTAGGATATGCCAAATCTTATTCGTCGAGACTAAAGGTGCAGCAGGAAAACGTCACCGTGCCGGATATTATCCTGGAAGAAGCGGTTACAGAATTGGACGAGGTCGTTGTCACGGAGGATAAGCAACGCTTTGATCAAAAGATCGACAGGCTTGTCATCAACCTGGAAGGCAGTATAACCTCCTCAGGTAGCACGATTCTGGAAGTCCTTCAAAAATCTCCGGGCGTGGTAGTGAACCGGCAAAACGGCAGTATCTCAATGAATGGGAAATCCGGAGTCAGAGTGATGATTAATAACAAGATAATGCAGTTGCCATTGGAGGCTGTCATCCAGATGCTCGATGGAATGAATGCGACCAATGTTGAAAAAATTGAACTCATTACGGCTCCCTCGTCGGAGTTTGACGCCGAAGGAAATGGAGGAATTATTCATATTGTAACCAGGACTACGACGGATCTTGGCACCA